>Ga0209728_1000714_pt1 | contig 24319 bp, 32 predicted proteins | sample RifGroD1_FD_183997 | JGI IMG/M metagenome (GOLD analysis project Ga0209728, IMG submission 183997) | Groundwater microbial communities from Rifle, Colorado, USA - Groundwater D1 (SPAdes) (version 2) | ecosystem: Environmental > Aquatic > Deep subsurface > Groundwater | place: Rifle, Colorado... | reverse complement strand
TCAGCTTTGACGATGACGAAAACGGGAACCTTGCCATGCAGAAAATCAAGTCCGGCAGCTTGCGGGGGATCTCTTTTGGTTATCAGATATCCCGTGGAATCCGGCTGGAAGAAGAAACAGACGGATGGATTGACCCGGAAACAAAGCGGGAATTTAAAGGCCCGGCTGTCATCGGCATTGAATGGCGGCCCCATGAGATCACATTAACCCCGATTCCAGCGGATCACACAGTGGGTTTTAGCCGGTCCCTGGCAGACAACACCTTCGAAGCACAACCCAAAACCAACAAGGAGAAAACCGAAATGGAAGACAAAGAAATAAGAAAACTTGTGGCGGACACCGTGGCCGAGGCCATCGGTAAAATGCCGAAACCCCTGACCGCCGAGGATGTTGCCGGAACCGTCAGAAGTATTTTGAAAGATGAGAACACCCCGAAAATCCAGGTAGACCGGGACACCCTGGCCGATCTGTCCAGCCGTGCAATGGCGGTATCTGAAACGTGCAAGGCCAAAGTGTTTGATATGGCCCTTGACGGCAGAAGCCATGTCGAGATGCTGACCTTCATTTCCGATGAATCGGTGAAGGGCGGCAGCGATGCCAAACATCAGCGCAGCGCGGGCGATGAAAAGCACGAAGATGCGGCGGGCAATCAGCAGTTCCGGAAGATTGCCGACATCCCTGACGACCTGTTCGCCAGCGCTTTCCGGGCGATGTAATCAAAAATTAACATCCAATTGGAGGATTAAACAATGGCAGTAAACAAAATGCCGTGGCTTAAAAACCTGAACGGCGCGACCTCACCCCTTATCGTACCCATGAAAGCGGCTGCGGGTTCAACCCGCGCTTTCAAAATGGGCGAAATTTTAACCTTTAACGAGAATGCGGGCGTTGTGACGGCTGTCAATGCGGTTGCCGACGCTGCTTACTCTTTGGTCATTGCCGCCGAAGAGCAGAAGTCAACCGATGCGGCCCGATATGTGCCTTGCTACATGCTGCGGGACGGTGACGTTTTCGAGTTTGCCCTTGCTGCTGCGGATGCCATCGAATACGGCGAAGGGCTGACCCTTACGGCAAGCCAAAGCCAGCAGCTGACCGTAGACGTTGACGGCGTGGCGGTTGCGATGTCTGTCGGTACGGATAACGTGCCCCAAGTCGGAACCACAATCACCAGCAAGTCTTATGTGCAGGCGGTTTTCCATCCGGAGTTTTCCTACTGGTATAAAAACGTCCTGCAAAAAAACCTGGTCAAAGTGTTGGCGAAAACATCTGCCTACACCCTGACCATGGAAGATTGCGGCGCGATTATCACAAACAAGGCGGCTCAGGGCAGCGTGACCATTACGGCCCCTGAAGCGGTTGTTCCTGTCGGCTACAATGTCATATTGATGGCGGCAGCGGCTCAGGCGTTGGTGTTTGACCCGAAACCGGACACGGCTTCCGTGATCATCAAGGGCGGCATCCAGACGGCCGGAAAGACCGTTTCCGTGACAGACGAGGGCGACTTCATGCATCTGATATGGGATGGGACCGACTGGCTTGCGTATGCGTCAATCTCCGGCGCGGATGCTGACATCACCGTAGAATCATAATTAACCCAGGCGGCGGGCGGAACCTGCCGCCATTATGGAGGGTAAAAAACAATGAGCAAGAATCTTATCAGAAGCGGGATATCATACGCCCCCGGCCTGTCCCTGGGCGGGCTTCGCGAAATTGCGCTGAACGACCCCAAAAATTTTATGCAAAAAATTGATGGGTTGATCGAGAACGGGACTATCAAACCGGCTGACATCCTGGCGAACGCTCGCGGGCTGTTCATGAATTTTTCCGATGTGCCCGTCACCGTTCACATGCCGGACGAACTGACCCATAGCGGCCAGCGCGCCATCACCACCAGCGCATTTCCGGTCCTGACCGGTACGGCCATCATTAAAATGTTTAATGACAAATACGCGAAACTGCCGACAATCGGGCAAGACCTCGTGACGGACTTTGACGACAACAAGAAAATCACCACCATTGCCGCCGTGCTGAATGACGACAAACACGTAAGCGAAGTCAAGGAAACTGAGGAATACCCGGAAATCGGAGCAAGTGAAGAGACGGTCCAGATCAGGCACCGCAAGAACGGGCGGAAAATCAGCCTCACGACCGAAATGTTGCGGGAAAACGATATCCCCAATTTCCTTATGCGCGTTAATGCCCTGCCGGAAATTGCATCGGATGAAATAGAAGAACTGACCCTTGCGCGTGTGACCGATCATTATGGTTCAGCGGCCTCCGCTGCCGAACCCTACGTTTACCGGCCCGAAGGAACCGGTACGGCCCTTTACAGCTCCACGGCGAACACCCCCGGAACCCGTGCGCCGTCTGGAACCCGCGTTGCAAACAATGCGTTTGTCGATGAAACCGACCTTGACGCGGCCCGTGCGGTGCTGGCGGCCATGCTGAACGGCCGGGGCAAGAGAATTAACATCCCAGTATCCGAGCGCGTGATTTTGTGCCCGGATGCCATTCTTGGCGCGGTGCTGAAGGTCATGAACAGCGAATACGTCCCCGGCGTGGAGAACGAAATTTCCAACTGGGGGCCGCGTGGTCGCTGGAATATCCCGGTTGCCCGTATCCTTTCCAGCCCGAAAGTGGACGACCTGTCCACGTCCGCATGGTATTACGGCGCACCCAAACGGCAATTCCTGCGTAAATGGAAAATCCGCTTTACCTATGTGACCCTGGGTCAGAATACGCAGGCGTACCTTGACCGGGATATCGCTTTTCAGGCCCGTATTTCCTGGGATTGTGAAGTTGGCGCAACGGATTACGTCAATTTTATCCAGTGCCTGAGCGCAAGCACGGCCCCGGCTGACGAATAAGCTGGAACCATAAACCATGATCCGGGGGTTTGCGGCCCCCGGATTTTCGAGAGGTGAAAAGATGAAAAATAAGAAAATGCTTTTTATGGTTCTGGCGCTGGTGTTTTCGATGGTGGGTGTGGCATGGGCCATCACCGTATCGGAACGGCCCGGAGGAATAGCAACCCCGAAATGGTATGGGTATTCCAACGGCGCAAAATCAACTTATTACCTGGAACATCCGACCTTGACGGCGAATGATCAGGTTGTCACGGAAGACACAGCGCAAACGCTGACAAATAAGACGCTGACCAGCCCGACAATTACAGGGGCAAGTTTAAGTGGTAACGTTTCGGGCGCGGTGCTGACCACCCCGCAAATTAACGACACCAGCGCAAACCATCAATATGTTTTTGCACCGTCCGAATTGGCGGCTGATCGAACGGTAACGTTGCCGCTTCTGACCGGGGCTGATGAATTTGTCTTTAAAGACTTTATCCAGACATTGACGAATAAAACCCTGACCAGCCCCGTGATTAATGTGCCGACAACCACATCCGGAAACGGCGCAATTGTGGCGAGTAAATGCACGGTCGTTGAGTACGGCGACGGGGTGCTGCATAAAAGCGTTATCACGTTCACACTGACTGGCGACCATGACATTGACGTTGATGACGGCGGTAAGTCAGCGGGGGTCAAAGTGTTCGATATGCCCGAGGGCCGGTTAAGCGTTTTGGGCGTAACGATTGACGCCTCAACCGTCACGAACAACGTCTACAATGCCAGCACGAATGATATTTACTATGTCAGCGTGGGCACGGTGGACGGAACTCAGGCGGCTGATGCTGATTTAACGAGCACTGAGGCCGACATTATACCTAAAACCACCCTTGACACGGTGTCCAGCACGACATTGACGCTCACATGGAAAACGGCTTTGGCAGCGGCCGCTCAGTTTGACGGCACAACAACGCCGGTTGATTTATTTGTCAATGTTGCCGTCCCGGATGCCAGCAATACAGATGCGACGACACACGCCATTACCGGAACCATGACGATCACATGGATCAACCTGGGCGATTATTAACCATGACTTTCAAGGATATATTAGCGGCAGACTTGGCGGTTTTCATCAACTCGGATGAGTTCGGGGAAACCGTCACCTATACGCCTTATGGCGGGACGGGCGCGTCTGTGTCTGCTGTTGTTATCCGCGAAGAGTACACCAAAGATTATATCGGTTCGGAAATCCACCTGATGAAGCGGGCGCGGGTAACGATCAGCGCGGCGGCGATCTCAACGCCTGACCCGGACGGCGACACCATTACTTTTGACGGCGCTGTGTGGACGGTTGAATCTTATAACCCGGTCGGCCAGAACACGGCTTACCGGATCACTGTAACGAGTCACGAAATTTTAAGCAGGGACGCATAAATGGCGCTCACCATAAAGATTGACCAATCGGATATTGACCGCATCAAAAATGATCTGCGGAACATCTCTAACGGGATGCCGCTTGCTGTTGTGCGGTCGATTAACCGGGTGGTGGACGGCGTGCGTACTGACATGGTGGAAATTGCCCGGACGGTCTACACGGTGAAAGCTACAGCGGCGCGGAAAAATATCACGGTGCGGAAAGCGAATACCGGCGATATGACGGCATGGACGGAATCAAAGGGTAAGCCAATTCCGTTGATTGATTTTAAGGTTTCGCCGTCCAGCGTCCAGCCAAAAAGGAAGTCTCTGATTCAGGCGGAAGTGATTAAGGGCGAGAAAAAGCCGGTCCATGGTCAATTCGGACACGGCGGCTTTGTGGCGGTCATGCCCAAGAACTCTAAAACCCAACCGGCAGGTCACAAGGGCGTTTTTGAAAGGAAAGCATCAACTCGGCTGCATATAACTGAGCTTTACGGCCCGCGAATTGAAGATCTTTACGCCCGCCCGGAAAATCAAGAGAAATTGCAGACAGGCGCGGACAAACGGCTGATGAACGAACTTGAACGGCAGACGGATTATATTTTTAAACAACGGAACGGGCTCCTGTAATGGCTGACGATACGATCAGAAAACAGATTTTAGCGGCATGGGTAGATTATTTCGAGGCCGAAGAGTGGATAACAACGGGCGGAATATCCGTGAACCCAGGAAAAACCCGTTACAAAAAAAACGAAATGCCGGGCATATCAGTGTTTGCAGGCGAAGAGGAAAGCTGGCGGGACAAATACGGCGAGCAGGATTGCAAAGTTCAGGTCGAGTTTAAATATGTTGGCCTGCTGGCGGTCGGCGCGGACGTTTTCCAGATTGCTGAAGACATCCGGGGACAGTTGATAAACACGGCCATGAACGCGGAAGACGATTTTTCAAATGATAGGGAATACGCCGGGGGAACGATTGATTACCCGGCTTCTGACGATGAGGCTTATCAAGTCTCAATAATGATGAATATTCATTACCAAACTTTAATAGGCAACCCATACGAACAGGGGGATTAGAAACATGAAAGCGAAAACCGCATCAAATGCGATTCTTTACGGTGAGGCCGGTCAGGATTTTGTTGATTTTGTGGCACTCACAGACGATGGCGACCATCTCAATTTTAACTCAGCCGATGAATTATGGTCTGACGCATCCGGGAAAACCCCGGATATCAAACCAAACGGCCTTGCATCTGGTGGCGCGGTAACGGAAGCGGTTTCCGGCTCAAATGACGTGGTGGACGTGGCCGGGCTGACTTGCTATCTGGCAGGGGTTTTGACCACTGTTGTGGCGGATGCTGACTTCGCAGTTACGCGGGGCGACGCAACCCACCTGCTGTTGACTTTGGCGGCGGCAGGGTACACTAATTGCGTTGCGTCTGATATCGGCAAAACTGTTGTGGGAGGAACCACAACCGACTCAGGCATTTTGATTGCGTATAACAACACGACCCGGCAATGGATTATCGACCAAGTTGACGAAAATGACGATTTTGATGATGACGATGAAGCAATCACCATAACCACCGGGACCGGCGCGGGATCAATGGAAGGCGTTGCAGTTGCGGCCCCGTACAAAATCTGTTCCATCACCGTGGCGTCAAATGGCGCGTTAGCTTTGGTTCAGGGCTATCAGGGCACGGCCTTTTCAACCACACGCGGCGCAATCGGTGGGCCTCCCTTCATTGCGACAACCTCAATTGAGATCGGCCAGGTGAAATACACATCATTAACAGCGGCCCCGGTGGACGCGGACGAAATCAAGCAGATTGTCGGCACTCATTGCGAACGCTTTGACAGCCCCACCTATGACGCGGTTTATGCGCGCGTTGAGAGCGGAGCCCTGGGTTATGCGGGTGTGCTTTTCCGTTCGGCCCTGCCCCTGATTCACACGGGCGGCGTGGCCAAGAAAGTTTATGCGGCGTATTACACCCCGGCTTTTTCTGAAATCCCGAACGCGGCGGACTTTGTGGCCCCGTCAACCTCTTATTCCGTTTCTTCCGAACAGGTTTATGGCGGAGTCGTCGGCAGTGAGTCGCAGTCTTTGAGCGCCGGTTCGTTCGCGGCCAAACTCGAAAACGGCGTGAATGATTTTATCCTGCTGATGGCCGACGATACTCTTTGGTTCAAATTTTATCCGGATCGGCTTGTTACTGGAAAATATCGGTTATGCCAAGGTAAGGTTGGCGTGGTTGAATCTTATGGTGCCGGTGCTTCCATGTCGGCAGCCGTAACGATTGCCGCATCAGAGGCGGCAAAGAGGGTGTACGCTTAACCGAATAGGGGGACGAAATGCCGTTTGATATCAAGCGTTTTGAGAAAGTAAAATTCGATGACCGAACGGAGGCCGTGTCGGTTCCGGATTTAAAAGAATGGTTTGGCGAAGGCGAGGCCCCGGAAATAATTGTCCGGGGCCTTACCGGGCCGGAAATTGCACGGGCGAACGAAGCGGCGGCGAAAAATAAGAACATGGCCGGGATAATTGAGGCCATTTCATCGGCGGACGCATCGGAAAAAATCGAAGCGGTCAAGGCGGCATTCGGGCTTGACGACCGTGTGCCGGATGAAATCGCCCGGAGGGTGGAGCAATTAAAAATCGGGTCTGTATCCCCGAAGTTCGATCAGATGCAGGCCGTTAAGTTTTTTGAAGTGTTCCCGGTCGAAGCGTACATGGTCACGAATACCATTAACCGACTGACCGGCAAAGGGAAATTGCCGGGGGAATCCAAGCCCTCTGGGAGCAAGAAGGCATCCGGGCAAGCCTGATTATGGCCGAATCCAGGGGGCGTTTCCTGTTTGAGATCCGCCCGGACGTTTTCCCGTACAACCATCTGACCGAAGATGAAATATCACTATGGTGTCTCTTTTACGATGACCGAGAGGCACGCAGAAAACAGAAGAGATAATCATGGCCGATCTTGAACGAACAATCAAAGTTTTACTTTTAGGCGAAGATGTCAGCCTAAACAAGGCCATGATCAATCTTAATAAAGATTTTGATCAGTTTTCGAGCAAAATCCAGGGGGCTACACAACCGCTTGCTGATTTTGGTATGAAGGTTGCCAAAGCGGAAGCCGCGTTGATTGCAATGGGCGTTGCTGGCCTTGCATATGCGGTCAACGAGTTCAAAAACTTTGAAGATGTTATGCTCAAGGTTAAGGGCGTTATCGGCGCCAACTCCTCCGAATACGCGCAACTGACGGCCCTCACCAAAGACCTGGGCGAAAAAACCCGCTACACGGCAACAGAAGCGGCGCAGGGGCTTGAGTTTTTAGCCCTTGCCGGGTTTAAAACCACTGACGCACTGACCGCCCTACCTGAAGTTCTCAATTTAGCGCAAGCTGCCGGTATGGATTTAGGCCGAGCCGCCGACATAGTGACCAATATCATGACCGGTTACGGGGTAGCGGTGGGCGACCTGTCAAAAGCAAATGACGTTTTAACCGCAACTTTCACCAATTCCAACACCAATCTTGAACAACTCGGGCAGGCTTTTAAAATGGTCGGCCCGGTGGCGAAGTCCCTTGGGTACGATCTTGACGAAACATCGGCCATTTTGGGCGTACTTGGAAACGCTGGTTATCAGGCGGAAATGGGCGGCACGGCCCTTAGAAATATTCTGCTTGCGTTGGTCGCACCTGCCGGGAATTTCGGGAAACTGGCGAAAGAATTAGGGGTTGATACAACCGAACTTGGCATTGATATCGCCGATTCTGCAAATGCCCTGAAATCTTTGGGCGTCAATGTCAAGGATGTCAATGGCGAACTTCTGCCATTCCCGGTAATTATGGATCAAATGAAGGTGGGTCTTGAAAAAATCCAAGACCCGGCAGACCGAACGGCAATCCTGATTGAGATATTCGGGAAGCGTGGCGGGCCGCAAATGGCGGCGCTGCTTGGCCAGGGTTCCGAGGCTGTTTTAGGGTTGCAAGAAAAAATCAAAAGCCTGGGCGGAATCACCGGCGACATTGCCGAACAAATGGAATCCGGTATCGGGGGGGCCTTGCGGTCTTTCCGGTCGGCTTTCCAGTCTGTTGCTATCGAGATCGGGGAAGCAACATCGAGAGACATCGCCCCGGCTGTCCATGGGTTGGCTGAAGTTTTCCGTACGATTTCCGACGAAGTGGATGCCGGAACGTTTGATCCGATTCTGGACGCCATCGGGGAATTTGCCCGCGATACTGAGCAATTATTTTTGGATATTGCGGAAAATTTGCCGGAAGCCCTTGACGGTGTTGATTTTTCAAAACTGGTGGCCTCTTTCAAATCCATGGGCCTTGAAGTCGGCGGAGCCCTTAACGCGATTTTTGGCGGTGATCTGGATTTGACAACTGTCGACGGGCTTGAAACCGCCATTCAGAAAGTCATCAACATTCTTACCGGCATGACCAATTTTACAGCCGGATTCATCGAAAAGCTGGAACCGCTTTTGACCGTTATCGGCGAGATCGGGGAAAACTTCGGAGAGATGGGGGCGGAAGGCCAAAAGCTATCCGGGTGGGCGATGGATATCAACGTTCTTTTTAAGTCGCTGGATACGTTCAAAGACGTTTTAATAGGGGTAACGGCAGTATTGACATCCGGTGCCCTAATCACAACGGTAAAAACACTTGCATCTGGCATCAGTTTACTTGACGGTGTGTTGACCCTCGCCCTTACTTCCAAACTGTCCGCCCTCGGTTCATCGTTCACGCTTTTGGGTGCGGCTGGCCCGTATGCGTTGGGGTTGGCTGCGGTAGCGGCGGCGATCTATAACATTTCAGACGCAATCGCAACCATCAAAAAAGACGACGTTTCGATGTTCCCTAGCTATGACGACCTAACGCCCGGAACACAAAAGTTTCTTGACTTCTTTTTTGGCGAACCGCCCGAACCCATCAATTTATCCGTAACGGCAAAAACAGACACGCAAACCCTTGACGATCTTTTAACCCTTCCAATATTCCAGCCGGATTTCAAAACGGAATGGGAATTTAAGGCGACATTCGACAAAACCAATCTTGACGACCTGCTATCCATCCCCCTCATCGAAGATGGGATTGACCTGCCGATATGGGCGAAACTTGAAGACGAAGCCCTGCAAAAAGACATCGCCAATATTCCGCCCGTTGAGGGTCAATATTCCTTGGACGGAACCAACTGGATTGATATCGAGGGCGAAATCGACAAGAACGTCCCTAAAGAAAAAAAAGTCGAGGTAAAACTGACCGTCTTGGAGGCGGCCAAAATTGATCTTGAACGCGACCTCACCACGATTAAAACCAATGCCGAAACCATCCAAACAGCGATGGAATGGAGCGCAAAGGTCGATATCGCTGACATTGAGGCAGCGGCGAAAACCACAGAGGCGGCGTTTGACAGTGTGGGGCAGTCCGTCTCTGAAGTGGCAAGCGGCGTTGCGGACATGTTCGATTCGCTGGCCTCAAACCTGGACGGCATGGGGCAGGCTGACAAATGGTTTTTAATGGATCGGCTCGAAGAACAGCAAGACAAGCAAAACGAATTGATTGACGCGCAAGTGGCGCTCACGGCAGCACAAACCGAATACATGCGGTTGAAAAATGAAAAGATTGAATCCGGGGAACTGGCAGAATTAAAAATTGATACCACCGGGCTTGAACCGGCCCTCGAGTTGGTCATGTGGCAGATAATTGAAAAGGTGCAAATCCGGGCCAATGAAAACGCACAGGAATTTTTATTAGGATTGCCGAGCGTATGATCTCTTTAACCACGACCACGGCCAGTTCAGACGCTGTTATCCTTCAGGAACAGGGAGAAACAAACCGGATTGATTCAAAAGCGCGGGCATCAAAAACCATGTGCCTGGACGGGACCACAGCGCATACTCATTCGGGCGTTTCGGTGGGCGATGAAGAGCTATCGTTCAAGGCGGTTGTTTCGGATGGTGACGCTTTAATCCTTGAGCGGTTACACCGTAATTACACAGGTTTAACCATATCCACCAGCACGGGCGTTTATTCGGGGTATATCTACCGATTGAGATATAACGGACACACGGCTACTATGACACTGCGGAAAAAATCAAGGCTGGATGTGGAATAATGGGCAAGGGAACCATCATAAGCCATATCGCAGATGGGCAATATAACGTCACCCTGAAATATAACCGGGAGGCGCTGGATGCGGCTATTGCTGTGCTACAGGCCAGGGCCACCTTGCTCACTGACGAAATTCTGAACGAGACGGATGCCCTAAAAAAAAGGCTTTTGCAATTACAGCTTTTGTCTGTCCAGAAGCGAATTGATTATTTGACCGATATTGACCATGTGCCGGCGGATGCCACCGTAACGGCCTGGTGTGCCGATTTAACCACTGATTTGACCGGTGACGTAGGTCTGATAGAGATAGGCCGGGAACGGGCAAACGGGGTCAATATACAGCCGGGGTATGAGGATAACGCCGTGTTTGATGCGGCCAGAGACGGGCAAATAACGCCGCTTATGGCTCAGGATTCGGCGGCCACGTTTTACAATCTGGCGATGCTGCCCGGCGCCCAAAAGTGGAAACCAACCCATCTCTATGGAGCGATCACGGCCATTGATTACGATGCCGACACATGCAGCGTAACTCTTGATGCGATATCCAGCAGCCAACAAGCCTTAAGCTTGATTAATGGAGCTTACGGCATCAACGACGTACCGATTGATTACATGGACTGTAACGCGGCGGCATTCGTCGTTTCCGACCGGGTGATTGTGTTTTTTGAGGGGTACTCATGGGATACCCCGAAAGTTATCGGATTCGAGGAAGAACCGAAACAATGTTGCTGGGCCGAACCGTGGGATTTTGACGCGGCATTAAGTGCAACCAGAGTGCCGGTCGCCGGGCATCCGACCGGTTCAACAGTTGAAAGATTATCGCCGTTAAGGGTCTGGGTTTTGCAAGATCCGGGCGGCGGTGAACCGGGTTTCCCATATCCGGACGGAGCGTTTACGATTGAAAACGATAACGGACAAATCCGGTTTTATAAGCCGCAATTCGCGGTGCCGGTCACATATGGTTATTTAGGGGATGAAGAGCCGTCAACCCCGTATTCAGCAGCGGCGACTTTCCCATATCCGACCGGGTGGGGGGTTGAACCTCAACCTATTTTCAGGCCGGGCGCACTCAGGGCCCGGATAACGGTTTCGGATATTGTAACCGATTGCCGGGCAACGAATTTTTGGCGATATTCGTTCGGGACATCCGTTGCTGTAACGATAAGTGCAAAGGAGCCAGCATCTGGGGAAACATATTTTTTTACCATTTATTTTTTCAGCGAGAATTTTTTATGCAGCACTTTGTCCGGGGTGTTCAATTCAGCGACCTATCTTGAGGGGAAATACTGTTGGGCGGATGAAGCGGAAACAATTTACGGAACACCGGTATCTCATGCGTATCAGGAAAGCTTTGTGCCGGGTGGGTATTGGAAGGTAACCAGCGATCACGCCTATTTTGCATATTTGCCATTCGGGTCCGGGAATGCCAGGTATCTTGATTTCCCCTTCCCGGTGAACGTTTATAATGTTGAGGTGGTTTGTTTTGTCGGGAATCATGAAGGTAATAGCCCGGAATTTGAAGCAATTATAGACAGTATTGAAATTTGTTAAAACAATAAGGAGAGTGTTAACTATGGCATATGAATCGAAATACGCGGCTCAATTTATTATCGATGCCCTTAAAAAAATCCATGATGTGACCACCGACCCGATCCGGGTCGCACTTATGAATACGACATGGCGGACTGATTGGGCGGAGCTCACATCATTTGACCCTGAGAATGATTCGGTTTGGTCGGACGTGTCAGCTTATGAAATTGCAGGCGGCAATGGTTATACGGCCATTACGACTGGTAACACGGGCGGCATTTTGATAACTCCGATTGCTGTATCTGCTGCCATTGTAAGTACGAATGTAATTATATCATTAACAACAACCGCACCGACTATTGCTACTTGGACAGCGACCGGCGGGACCATGGCCACTACGGGTGGTGCTGTTTTTATGCAGTACAATACCACAACCCCCGCTGATTCAAGGATTATTTTGGCAAGTAATTTTGGGGCGGATTATTCCACTGAAGTAGGCAAGATGTTCAGAATAGATTTAACCAATGGGCTTGCGAAGGCGTCCATCGTCCTTTAATCACAGGTGATGCAATGGGGTTAAATCAGGACCAAGGCTCATATGAGTTTGATGTTCTAACCGAAGACGATTTCATCTACATACAAGATGTTTATTCGTCTGTTGGCACAGTTACGGTTACTCTTACAATTTATTCATGGGACGAAGATGGGCATATAGTATTGCAATCGTCTATCACAACCACAACTGTTGCCATTGTTGATATGGCCGATATCACATGGCAGGGAGAAGCTGCAAAAACCGTCACAGTTGAAATTGATGTCGATAGTGGCGATGAATTGATTCTTGAATTATACAAAATCGCAGCGGCCAGAATAGGTTTTTCCGAATTCCAAATGACGCCGAATAATACTGCAAAATTCAATGAAACCTTTGCCGGCGAGTTTGATGAATTGTGGTATCAGGATGATTTTGCGGGTAATTTTGGGGATAACCCAGGCTCTTTAACCTCCACCACTTTCTATCCGTTGGGATACCATGCCGGGGCAACGGGGGCAGATTTTGCGCACATGTTGGCCGCTGCATTTACAGCGTTCAACATGCTTACCGAACCCGACGTATATGTCAATTTCGGATTGTTTTTTGATGGGTATTATCGGACTCGGTTCTGGGTTCATTCGTCTGTTGGATGGATTGAATGTCGGATAGGGACAGAAAATATTTCTGAAATAGCATTAGAACCGGTTTTTTTGGCCGATACGCTTCGTTTAAGCGGCTCTAATTTGTATTCTGTGTATGTCAGTGGGTACGAAATGGCTACGGACATTCCAGCCGCCTCTTTTGATGGGGTTATAGATGGCATTGCAATTTTAGACATATATAACAATATCAACGTTTAAGACTATAATGGCAACGACAATATTTGATTATATCCAAGTTTTCACATGGCCGGACGGCGAAATAGTCCCTGGTTCCGGTGAAATATCGTCTGAAGATTTGGGCGGTGATGTATCAATTTCGCATGTATCGCCGGAAGTTTTTTTCATATCAGTAGATCCAGTAATCACTGGTGATGAGATTATAATTGTTGAGCACACGGCCTCGGAGGCCGTGTTTTATTCTGAATCAGCAATAGAATACGATGGCATCCTAATTATTACACATGTTCCGCCCGCAGCGTCTTTTTCATCAGATACCACGGCAACCGTAATTACGTCGGTTGATCATGTCCCGCCTGTAATTGATTTCGAGGGCGCGGATATTCAACTGATGGTTATGGCGATGCATGTCCCGCCGGATGTATCGTTTACTGCCGAATTGTCTGTTGAATATGATGGGATTTTAATCATCCAGCACGAACCTGCGGTTGGTGTATTCTCGCACCCGGCGATATCAGCCAGCCTCGGGGTAGTGCCGACATGGTTTACTGGACAACTGGTCACACATGTTCCGCCAGTTATCGTATTCACGGTGCCGGAAAACGCAATTGGGTCCATTCTCGATCATATCTCACCGGTAATTACAATAACTGCACCGGACACGACATGCTTATTGATATCTGCTGAAACACCGATTGCCACGGTTTATAAATGCGTTCTAACCGGTAGCCCGGATTTGGTTTTGCCAATCAGCAGCTTTCAGGCGCGGATCAGGAATGGAGTCCCAACATATCTTGAGGTTGTAGTCCCTAACGCATCAATTTATGCAGATGATATTGCGGATCGAACAACCTGGGATATCGTTGTCAGTAAGGGCGCAAGCCTGTTCCCGGACGGAACGATTAATTACGCTGAGATTGCGCGGGCTGATTTTGACTCCTTACAGATTGACCAGGGCGGGACCGCTTACACCATCCGGCTATCAGGGCATCAGACAACCACTTATGCAAGCCCGGCGACCAGGGCATTGACTGATATTTCAACGGTTTCGCAGCAGGTTGACGGGAAGCGTCGGGTTCGGTGTGGTGTTAATTTTCTGGTTAGACCGGGCGATACAGTAACATGGAACGGTGGCGACGACTCAATGACGGCGGGCATGATAACGCTCACAGTTTCGGTTTTGCAGCAAATTATGGACATCACGGAGGCATAAATGGCGGCATATAAGGTCTACAAGGGCCATAACAGCCCGTTCACGGTGGAAATCACAACGATTGACGGGCGCAAATACTCAACGGAGCAAATGGCCGCGATATCGAGATGCTTTATAAAATATATCGCATCGTCAACGGCTGACGCTGAATATGCGGACAGCGTGGCGAATCCGGAATGTTTTAACTGGACAACATACGCGGCTACCGGAAAAATTTTAATCGACATTGGGCTGCTGACTTTGACAGCCGGGAAAGACACAAAGGCGGAATTGGTCGTCTATGACACGACCTACACCGATGGCCGGGTGATTGCTCAAATGACCCTGACGGTCAGCGAAGAGGTTTACGACGGCGTGACGACGCTTGGAAGTCTGGCACTGCCGAAAACAGTTACAGACGACTATCAGGTTTTGGTCACAGATCTTTATCGGCCTTCCATCCGGGTGAACGCTGCGACTCTGAAAACGTTGACTATGCCGGTTATGACGGCGGCCTATGATGGGGCGCGAATCACAGTGATCATAAAGGGCCTCGGTGATGTGGATATCATAGCGGCTGATGGCGAAACAACGACATTCGGGAGTGCGACACACACGAAACTGACCGGAACTGAACAATTTTCTTCGGTGACGTTGGAGTATGATTATGCATCGGATATGTTCCATATCATCGACGGAACAAAGACGTGGCGCGGGGGGGCGGCGTAATGAAAAGAATATTAATTGTTTTGGCGGTCTTGTGTTGGTCTTCGGCGGCATTTGGCTGGTCTTTTAACGACTACACTGACGAGGACAAGGCCAAGGTTGACGTCATCACCGTTACGGGCGGGAATGCTGGTGACGTGTTGACCTTGCAAAGTGATGGATCGTGGATACCAGCCGCACCGACTGGCGGAGGCATGACATATCCATCCGCCGGCATAGCCATGTCGACGGGCAGCGCATGGACAACCCCATGGGATTATGACTTTGGAGATTTGATCAATGTCCCGGCGTATTTGCTGGCTGAATCCGATCCAACGGTTGACACCAGCGCGGAAATCCAGGCCATTATCGGGGCAGGGGTTTATGAACCAGCGGACGCAAATATCCTGAAATCTGGAGAGCAGAACGCCGGGACAGACATCACAGCAGACCTTGAAGAAGAAACCCATGCAAGCGAACATGCCACAGCGGGCGGTGATGCCATATCGCCCACAGACATTGGGGCAGCGGCAGCCTCCCATGCGCACACAGGGGCCGATTTATCCGGAATTGACATATCAGATGACACCAACTTGGCCGGGACTGCGAACGAGATTGTTCTCACTGGCGATACGCTTTCTATCCATGCTGATATTGCGCGGGATTCTGAGTTGCACGCCGATGAATCTGACGCCTCCACGACCGTCAAGGGGGTTGTTGAGCTGGCAATCGGTAGCGAGGTTACGGCCGGAACGAGTGAGATATTGGCAGTCACCCCGAACGCACTGGCTGGATCTGGATATGCCATCAGATACCCCTCAATTGTCCTTTTCCGGAGTGATCAGGCGGTAACCGTGGGCGACGGAACCACCGGCATCCCGATAGCGCTCACCGGATATAACATCATTGATATTGTGGCAACCGTGGACGATAAAGGGATTACCGGAACAACTGATATTCAGGTCAGGCGGCGGCGGGCTGGAACCGATGTCGATGCGCTATCAACCAAAGTGACGATAGGGGATGAGTTTTTCGCCCAGGACGAAACGGTCGACACGTCGAATGATGATTTGGCGGTGGGAGATATTCTTTATGTCGATGTCGACGCCGTGCATTCCGGGACGCCGCCAAATGGATTATCGGTGGCAATTGTCATCCAGTTGGTCCCATAGGTGCCGAATGAAAAAATTCTTACTCACGATTTTCTTTCTGGTTTGGACGGCTTCGGCGCTCGCGGCAACCTCCCGGACTCTTCCGGCAGCCGCTGTGTATCATACGATTGGAGATGTCACCCGTGCATTCCAGTCTACCGAAGTATCCGCTTGGGTTTCTCAAACGGCTGGAAGCCTTAACGCCATCACGACAACGGACCAAGACAGCTCAGGAAATACGCTTTACGTCACGTCCACCGCACCCTTTGAAGGCTGTGAGGCTAACACGTCAAAAGTTGTATGCGGCGGGCAAACACTGACTATTACGGCGGTCAATTCCGGGGTTTCCTTATCTGTTTCCAGCATCACCGGCACAATCAACAGCGGAACGGCGGTAGCTTGTTCATTTATTTTAATGGGTCCGGACGATCTGGTACTTGCAGACTATAACGTAACCATATCCGGGGCTACAAATACAACGGCATTTGAGTACTGCCGTGGGATAATCGCGGCTCCCGGCAATCGCGGCACAGAGACCACTGGAATGCGTTTTGAAAAATCTTACGCCGGGAATGTTTATATTTTCAGCGTAGCAGAAGATAATTTTTTTATCTATGATATAGGGGTTAAAGCCGTCTCGACCGGGGTAAATACCTCTGGAGTAGGCATTAGAGGTAATTTTAACAATTTATATGTTGCTGGATGCACGATTTACGATTGTACCGGAACGGGTACCAGTTTTGCAAATGGCATTTTATATTATGGTGCAGCTTCCGACGTCACCGGGTATTTTTATAATAATTTAATAAAAGATACGTCGGGTGGGTCGAATGCCAACAAGGCCGGTATCCGAATTATAAATACAGTGGCCGGTACGGTAACGGCTGAAATTTATAATTGCACAATTGTAGGGTCCGGGTTTTCGGATGTCCGGGTTTCCGCAACCAGCGGGACAACCGCGATTGCGAATGTGAAAAATACAATTGCAGTTGCCATGACGGACGCCAATTCAGGCGGAACTGATACCATAAACCAGACTACAAATGTCCTTAATGCAGCGGTTGACTACGAGGCGGACGGCTATCACCTTGACCAGCCGGACACCCTTGCAGCCGGACAAGGGACGGATCTTTCCGCTACATTTACGGACGATATCGACGGCGAAACCCGCGTCCTGAAAATCGGAAATAAGTGGGATATCGGCTGTGACGCAATGACCGAAAGCGTCATAACCATAAATGAAACCACGAACTCCATGAAGGACGGCAGGGTTATTGCCAGGGATTCAAATGATCAAGGAGAGTTGGAATTCACCGGAACATATAACTTCCCTGCGACTGATGAAATCGAAATTCAGGCAATCCGAAGAGATACATCGGCAGTTGTTCCGCTTAGTGGGGGAAACTGGAAATCACTTTCCTCAGTGACGCTAAACAGTGGCACATACACAGGGCGACTGACGAACATCCCATCAGGTGATTATTGGTATCAATTTGTGGCTCGTGATAAAGATGACCCAGGGTATGAATCGGCTACCTCAAATGATATCAGTGTTGGGATTGTGGTCATAGCTGCTGGGCAATCATGGATGGAATACTGGTTTAACTATATGCCGTATAGCGGATCTCTCGATGAGACGCCTTCGGATTTAACGCGAAAATTTACGACTACATCATGGGTAACTATGACTGGCGACGGGGGGCCGGTTTTTGCCAATATGCTGCACACGGCCATCGGGTGTGTCGTCGGAGTAATTAACGCAGGTCATGCATCTACGGCATTATATGAGGCATATGACATTGGCGAGGGGTACTGGATCGGGGCGTCCGACGCTACCTACAATATGTATGAAAAACTCCAGGCGGCCCTTGCAATATCAGAACCGATTTCTAGGATTAAAGCAAATTATACATTGTGGTATCAAGGACACAACGAGGCTATTGGGAGTATTAGCCAAACAGATTATTACAATGGTTTGATTGATCTATATGGAGACCTCCAATCAGATACAAATAATGCGAATCTTTCTATTTTCGTTGTTGGGTTGCCTGACGCAGATCAACAGACCGACGCAGGTGCCGCAAATGTTCGACTGGCGCAATTGCAGTTTGTGAATGAGTCAGAATCGGATTACAAATATTACAGCCACTCGACCTACGATCTTGAGTTATACAATGAGAACGTCGCTGGAACATATTATCATTGGCATATGACAGAAGCATCCCAAGAAATTGAGGCGGTTCGCGCCGCTCAATCAATCGCCTATCACGAAGTCGGAACGGGTGATTATACATACTGGAGAGGGCCACGGGCGGAAGGGTACACCATCGTTGATGCTGAGCATACCGATACACACATAGCCTTAAACTCCGCTGCTACAGATTACACCCCGGCAACCGGGATCACCGGCTTTGAAGTCTATAACGGGTCTTCATGGATAGCGGCAACCGGGGCAAGGCAGGATGCAACAACTGTCAGGCTTACCCATGCTTCGGCAACCGTGAGCGATGCCCGGCTGTTTTACGGGGGTTTGCTGGATGTGACCGGCGTGATCCAGGATAATTCGGCCCTTACTTTGCCGATTGAACCGTTTGGCGAACTGGATGTTTATACCGGGCCTTCCGGCTGGACCCCGCAAGTGATAATCTATTGAGAAAGGAACCTGAAAATTGTCTTACACGATAACTGAAGCAGCTTCTCTGGTAGCGATTATTGTTGGGATAACGGTTATGGTTGGTATTATTTACCGAATCGCACTGAACGAATTCAAAACCACATTTATGAGGATTGAAGATTGCAAATCGGTTCAATCTGGATGCCAATCGAAAGTCTGTTCCGAAATCTCCGTTCTTCGTGATGAATTATCGAAGTACCGCGAGCACAGCGAAATAAAGCGGGATCTTGCGAAAGAAGAGACGCAAAAGAGATGGGACACGGTAAATGACAAGCTCCACACAATTGATCTGTTTATGACGCGAATTGAGCCGTTCTTGCCGATCCCCCAAAACCATTCGGCTTGGGAGCATTTGAATGGAAGTACAGGCCGGGGATTTGGCGGGAGTTATCCGATACAGAAGGGGGAATGATGGACTTATTAAACAAACTCACAAATCAAATTATCCGGCATGAGGGCGTCCAATTAAAGCCTTATAAATGCCCTGCGGGTTATCTTACCATTGGGGCAGGCCGAAACCTCGAAGGAAAGGGCATTACGTTCGCTGAGGCTATGGATTTGCTTCAGAATGACATTGACGAATGTACTGACGACCTTTCAGATATCTTCAGCCAATTTGCGGTTTTACCGGAGAACATACAGCATGTTTTAGTTGATATGCGGTTAAATCTTGGGTATAATGGTTTCCGTGAATTTAAAAAATTGATTCAGGCCGTTAAGGATAAAAACTGGCAGGCGATGAAAGAAAATATGGTTATGTCTCTCTGGTATCGGCAAGTCGGTGATCGGTCAAAGAACTTGGTAAAAATGGTTTGCGAAGTTATTAATGAGGGTAAAAAATGAGATCATGCCCACAGTGCGGCGGAAAGCCTTTCAAAATCATCTATTTTGGCCTGCCTCATCTATTCTGCCAAAATCCGGAATGTAATTGCATGTATGGCTTTTGGGCCAATGTGACACAGTATTTCCCATTTAATGGATGGTTGATGACCTATGAAGGGAGTTATGCTTCTGCTTTATGGTGGTGGCTCACAAACGGGTGGGGGCAGGATGATGATTGATAAAATAGGCCCACGGTGGTACACGCCGAAAGACACAACGACAATCGAAGAAATCTTCAGGGTTGTTTCGATCTTGACCGTCGTTGCGGGCTGTGTTATTATTGGCACAGTTCAGTATGGGATTTTTAAATTATTTGAATGGTTGGATGAGGGATGAGAATATTTTTTATTTTTATCTGCAATGCGCTTGAAATATTGTGCCGCACAATTCGGCCGATCCACCGGGCAGAAACCCTCTTGATCGGACAATATGGCAACTTGACGGCAGCAAGTTTGTGGCTGGACGACCGGTTTGAGCTGGGGCTTTGGAAGGTTGTAGAGCCTGAGCAACGGTATTATGAGGATTATCCTTGTTATTTTTAAAATGGCTGGATTCGCCAGCCGATAACCGATAAAAACAGGAGAACGATCATGGCATTAAAAGCATGCAAACTTGTTTACACAGCGGAAGAAGCGAAAAACGTTACCAAATTCCAGGGCATTCCGGTGAAGTTTATTGTCGGGCCGAATGGATGCGTCCAACTGCTCTTTGTCGAGGACGGTAAGGACAAGGAAGAAACGATCTGCACCGGGGAATATGTTCTCAACCTCGACCGAAATAAAAAATATCAGGTTGTGAAAATCCCGGCGGAAGGATACACAAACGATGAATCCAGCGGGTCACTCATTCAACAGATCAAGCCGATGATCGGGGAAACCGATGTGCCCTTTAAATACACTTTTAAAGAAGGCTCAGCGGTGCCTGCCCCTGCATCCGGCCTTGATGATTTCCCGAAAGCCACGCCGACGAACTGGCAGGAAGACATGCCGGAGCTTATTGCACGGCTAAACAACACGTTGAACCGGCTGGAAAGCTTTTTGGAAGTGAATAAGTTTTAACCCGGTCAAAATGTCTTTTGTTTTGTAGCTTTAGAATTACAAATGGATATCGCAATTGTAATTGGAGACCGCATCCTTGACAATGATGGCGACTTTGCAAAAGTTGAAGAAATAAAAGATAATTTTTTAAAGGTTCTTTTCTTATCCGGTCCTTGTAGTGGGAGAAAATTGTGGGTAATGGCACAAGACATAAGGAATGATATAAACAATGGTAACAATAGGCAATAGAAACTGTTCCGGTCGGTGTGGTGGGTGGGCTGGCGATGGATACACTACCCAACAGATTAGCGACACAATAATAAATTCAAAAGCGAAATGCCCCTTTGAGTTTAAAGAAGAAAATCTAACCCGCGAAGAGTGCATTGATTGCCATAAAAACGGTGACGGTGTGTGCCATTTGTTAAAAACAGCGCAAGGTGCGAGCCCCCATCAAGGGCGACTTGGACATTGCTTACCTCTTGACGGATAAAAAATGAAGCAACTCATAATAAGCCTGTTGATTCTATGGCTCGTTACGGCGGTTTTTGCTCTGGGGATTGTTGATCTATACCGGAACGAGCCGGTCAAAGTTTCGATTCCGGAAATGGTGCACAAATGAAGAAGCTGCCGATAAAATCATGGGAAGAAAACGACTGCTTAACCAAGGCGAGGCAGGTTTATTCAGTTAAGCGCGGCGAAATCCGAAAGGCGAAGCGCCGGTACTCAAAGCGAACGCGGCGAGCGGCAAGACAGGAAATTATTTACGATACGAGCGATATGATATGACCAGAATAATCAACGGACGCTTCCGCTATGTGACGTTGCCGAAGCAGCTTGCAAACGGATGGAAATACAGATTGCTTGAGGATATAACATTCCTCACCTTTATTTTCCCGCTCCGACCTTTCTGCCACGAACTTATCGAATACACCAAAGCTGGAAAGCTGACGTTAAAACGAGGCTACCAATGGAACGGGGCGTCCGGCCCATGCCCAGACCATGAGGGGATCATGATGTCTTCGTGTCTTCATGACGCATTGTGCCAAATGTATGCAATGGGAGTAATCACCAAATTTCAGCGATGCCAAGCCGATCATTTATTGGCTGACATGACGAGAGAGGAAATGATCCGGCTGGCAAACCAATCAAAAAGCGCTGTTCTCCGGGCCGTCAGAACCGTATGGGCTTTTATTTGGTCGGAATGCGTCTGGCTGGCGGTACGGGGGTACACGTGCATTCAGTAGCCATATCCGGGCGGGTTCGGCGCGACCAGATGTCCCGCCCGGAACTCGAAAGCTGTAGCTACATCTTCAACTATCGCCTGTGCGATAATACCGGTTTCGAGTGCCCGCCCTGATCGGATAAAATCGGCTCTTTCTTGATCAGTTTTTAAATCGCACCATAATTTGTCCTTGAAATCACTGGTCATATCTTCTCCCATTCCCACCATGCTTTAATGGTTTCTCCATTGCAATTTGTGTTATAACACATCCGGCCCCATTCAAAACGGAAGGTTAAAAATCTAAACCGTTTTCCTATCCTGCCCTTCCAGTCTGGGTTTCTTTTTTTCACATCTTCCTCCATTCCCGGAACTGGCGCTTCCGGGCCTGTTTGTGTTCGGCTTTTCTAACATTTTTTGTGGAAGCACACTTTACAAATGGCGTACCCGTCAGGCGCTGGTATCTGTCCACTTCCATCACATATGGGACAGGCCATAAAAGAATCGCATTTTTTATCTGGACCGATCCTTATGCCATTTGTTAAAGACGTCCGCACCGGTTGCAGGTTCCCGCACGGCACGACAACTTTTGGACCGTTCAAAATCTTGATTAGATGATTCCTGGGCTTGCCTCTGCCCGATATAAGCACATAGCCGATTTTGCCATGGTAAGGCATGGCGCGGTTCTTTTTCCGATACCAAATCTTAACTTTTTCGTATAGGTGTGGGCTGGCTATCATTTGTCGGCCTCCGGTAATTTTTGAACGTCGCCAACAAAAAACACACCCATGGCGTTTCAGGCGTAAAATCAGCGTGAGAACATGGCCCTGTTTTTTGTCTAACGGCTGGATTGCGGCCGCACTTTGCAGACCGTCCGCACTTGGCCCAGTTGCCGCATATTGTGTCTATCATTTGCTGGCCTCAATTCTGGCTTTTATTTGTTGTTTTGCGCTCCGCATCGCCAGCGCTTTGGGTGTGTTTTCGTACCTGCCGCATTGGTGTTTGCGCTGGCAGTAAAACGAGTTGCATTTTTGATTGGTCATTTCTTGTGCCTCATGACATTTCTGACCGAAGATTCTCGAATCTCTTTGGCTGCAACCGGATCGGCCATTATCACGACAAGAGATATGTCGGTGGGGCTGTTGATATAAACCTGTGCGACAAGAGCGCAATTGCTATCCGGATTGATCTTTTTATCAAACATAGCGGTAATAAACGGCTTTAATTCCTGAACTTGCCAGCCTGTTAATTCTACATCTATTTTTTTGGTGAAAATGTCATTTGTCATGGCTTGGCCCCTCTACTTAAAAAGTTTCATCTGTTGGGTTTCGTGCTGGATGCGTTTGGCGGCTATTCCTCATCCTAATTAATTTCCGCTTTAAACCCCAAATCCGCATAGATAGTAATTTTTGGAGTTTATTAATTTCCTGTGTGTCCAGTGCAGGAGCGGGCAAGGTCTTTGGTTTCCTGATTTCGATCACTTTAAAATCTGGCAAAACCATAAGCACGCCCGCCCGTTCAGGTATTAACTCAATGTTTGGCACAAGGCTTTCCGGAATGGCGAAATATAGTCTGCTGACTCTATGGTCATTATGTTGCCGTCGCTTTTTTAAATCGGCTTTCAGGTCGGATTTCGAGACTTTTATTTCAACTTCCCATAACCTGTTGGACTTCGTGATAACAGCCATATCCATTTCGTAATCAAACAGACCCCATGAAACGTTTGGTATGATTAAATGTGTTCGCCAGTTCAAAAACTTAGCCACAGCAAGCTCGATTTCGATAGCCGTCACGACCGCGCCCCTCCCCGATGTCCGATTGTTGATGGATTACGCTTGTAATTCTCCCGGCTGTCCGGGTTCGCCTGATGGCATTTCAGGCAATGAGTTTCAAGATATATTCCGTGGCGCGGCACATAGCCGGGGATTGGTCTTTTGCCGCAAACCGGGCAGGTGTCGTAGGGTGTGGTCATTTAGCAGCTCCTTTATAATAACTCGCCTTGTGGTTCTTCCCGCCCCTGGGTCTCGCCGGGATGCCCATATTTTTCAACCGCCATGCCACAGTGTACCAAGTTTTATCAAACCATTCCCCTGTTTGTCGGTAACTCAACCACTCGTCTTGATACATGGTGACTATGGCATGGTCATAATTGTCGTATCCAAGTTGACGGGCGCG
>Ga0209728_1000713_pt1 | contig 24333 bp, 21 predicted proteins | sample RifGroD1_FD_183997 | JGI IMG/M metagenome (GOLD analysis project Ga0209728, IMG submission 183997) | Groundwater microbial communities from Rifle, Colorado, USA - Groundwater D1 (SPAdes) (version 2) | ecosystem: Environmental > Aquatic > Deep subsurface > Groundwater | place: Rifle, Colorado... | reverse complement strand
GTGTAACTAAAATGACACCAGAAAAATTGGAAAATGAGAGGAATCTTAATTATCAATTTATACAATCATATGAACTTTCTGATGAAGATATTGAAGAATTGGTTCGACCAACGATTCAAGAAATTAATGATGTGCTTGGTAATGACCCAATTAAAAGTATTTTATTTCTTAAAGGTATTCATATATCAGAAGATAGTTATAACTCTCAAGATAGTGACTTTATTAAAGCATTAATGGTAGATAAAAGAATGATAAATGATCCTTTTGTGAGAAATAAGATACATAATATGATAAAAAAACGTATAAACGAATCAAAAATAGGAGTTTTGAGAGTAAAAGGTAATTTTTCTACTGTTTCTGGAGACCCATATAGTTTTTGTCAGAGTATTTTTGGGTTAGAAGTTACAGGACTTTTACAATCTGGAGAATTTTATTCTAAATACTGGAGTGATGAAGGAGTTAAAAAAGTAGTTTGCTATCGTGCTCCTATGACATGCCATAATAATATTAGAATTCTTAGATTTCAATTTACTAAAAATATGCAAGATTGGTATAAATACATGAATACTGTTACCATATTTAACTCTTGGGATACTACTTCTCATGCATTAAATGGTCTGGATAAAGATGCAGATGCCGTCATGACAACGAATAATTCAGTTTTATTACGTACTACTAGGGAGTTAGATGCAGTTATTTGTATTCAAAAAGTTGCTCCAAAGAAGGTAATAACTGAAGAACTTCTAATAAAAGCTAATAAAGATTGTTTTGGAGATGATATTGGCCCAATTACCAATAAAATAACTACAATGATTGATGTTGCTTCTGGATTTGATAAGGAAAGTGAAGAATATAAAGAATTACAATATAGGATTATTTGTGGTCAGAATTATCAACAAAATGCAATTGATAAGTTAAAGGGGATAATTAGCAAACCATTACCAAAAGAATGGTATGATTATTTCACCGCTAAAGATATGGAAGATAAAGAATTTCAATTAAGTATTCTTGCAGATAAAAAACCTTATTTCTTTATCTATAACTACCCATATGTTAAGAAAAAATATAAGAGTTATATTGATAATACAAATAAGAATTGTCTAATGAGATTTGGTTTAGATGTAGCAGAACTGATAAACAAAGAAGATAAAACTGAAGATGAACATAGGTTTTTATATTATTACTATCGTAAAATGCCAGTATTCATTAACAAATCAACAATGAATCGTATTTGTATTAGACTAGAAAAAGAATTTGATGGATATAAAAGTATAAGTAAAGGAGAAGAATTTGATTATAAAATATTAATTGATGGAGAAGTAGTTAATAATAAAACATACAAAAATATTAAGACATTGTATGAAGAGTATACTGTAAGGGTAAGACAACATGCTCAGACATTATCCAATAATAAAAACAGCAAAGAAGATAAGCAAAATGCTAGAATTATATTCAAAAAAGATTTTAAAGATAGAGCACATGTGATTTGCAGTAATGAAAAAGAATTGTGTAATATAGTAATTGATTTGTGCTATAAGAATAATTTCTCAAAACAATTTGCTTGGGATGTTTGTGGCAATGAAATTTTAGATAATTTACTTAAGAAAAATAACAATACTATAGTATATCCTATTGTAGATGTAAATGGTGATATTGAATATAAGGGAGAGTATTTTTCGTTATTTACTAAAATTATAGATTGTGAGGAAAAATATGAGATTAATATTAAATGAGAAAAAGATATTAGAAAAATCATTAAATGAGGGATATATTGACAAAGATAAGCCATCTCATACAATGAGAACATTAATAAAGCACTATTTTTCTGTAGGGATGAATAAACCTCAAATTAATGATACTGTAGATAAGTTTTTTGCAAAAAACTTACCTAATTATAATAGTATGAAATGGCAAAAATCAATAGAAAATATGATAAATTATGTACATAGAATAAAAGATTATACACTTCTTGATATAAATGAAGTTGAAATTAGAGAGAGTGAACTTAATATTATTAAAAATATAGATAATATTAAGTTTGAGAAACTTGCTTTTACATTATTAGTTTATGCAAAGATATATAATCAAATTAATGGTAAAGAAGAAAATTGGGTAAATGAAGAACATAGAAATATATTTAGTGATGCTAAAGTTTCAGTTGGAATTAAAGATCAGGGGAAAATGATACACAATCTTAAGGAGTTAGGACTTGTTGATTCTTCTATAATGGTTAATTCTACAAATATTAAAGTAAATTTTGCTAATTTAGATAGTGAAGTAGTTTTAGTAATTAATGATTTTAGAAACTATGTGCTTGAGTATTTAAGATGGAAAGGGGAAAATATAATTAATTGTGAGGAATGCGGAGATTTAACATATAATTATAATAATAAAAAATACTGTAATAAATGCCAGAAAGATAAGCAAAAACAATGGGACAAGGAGTATCAAAAACAAAAACGTCGAGTAGTTGAAAAGTTCTGAAACATTACTCCAACAATGGTTTCAAGACTTGTCATAATATATCTAATGTGGAGAGTATTATATCTCTACAACCCTAGATACATAAGCGTTTGGTCGATACGCTAAAAACAAATAAAAAAATTAAAGAGCATTAAGTTGTAAAATAACAAAAATATAATTACCTCCTTTCCTTACTAACGAATCATACACAATTGGCTATGTAGTAGAAAACTTTGCTTAAAATTGTCTGTTAGTTTTGCCAATAGGACTTGAAGATAATTTAGCATGTATTATCGAAGTTAAGAGCGTAAGGCCAAAGGGTTATAGATAATACAAATCAACGACATCTTAGTTTCCCACATAATTATTGTTCGTATTAGATTAGTCTAATATTGATAGTTTGGTCGCTTAGATATTAGACACATATGCTGTAACACAAGCAAAACAATTCATCTCAAGTAAGGGATGGAACAATGTGTTGACCAACAGCATATCGAACTAAATAGAGGGTATGGAGCAGACAGAGTAGATTGTAAAAATCGAAATCTGCTCTAACCCTACTAAAATTGCTATTAAACTGTATGGTCGATTGCGGTTTAAATATACACAAAGTAAATATACACAAAGTAAATATACAAATAACTCCAAAGGAGTCCTAAATAAACTTGGAAAGAATCTCAAAAAATGAAATGACTTACTTAATACAAAAAAATACAATCAGACAATCAAAAGGTTCATATGGTGACTCATTAAAAGTAACAGGTAGATTTGGTAAAGGTAGAGGGAAGCAAAGGTTTACAACTGATGCAACATATAATTATCTATTAAGATTAAAATTGACTGATAGGTTAAAAATATTCTTTTCTCCTGAACAGTTAAAAGAAATATTGAAATTAGATGTTTTAGAGCAAAAAAAGATTTTAGAAAAACTAGAGAAAAGCAATGTTGATTTAATGAATGTTAAAGAAAATCAAAGGTATATGTTTAGTAGTAATGGTGGCAATAGTGAAAGTGTCTCATAATACGCAATAAAATAAATAGGACAGGTGGTATCAAATAATATTGCAGAAAAAGTGTTCTAGTGACACCAATTGCCTGATGCAATATTCTAAAGAATTATTTGAACAATTTGATAAGGTGTTCATTGTAGGTTATGTTCTCCGTGAATTAGAGAGAAATAAACATAGTCAAAATGAGGAAAAGAAATATTTATCTAGACGAGCATGTAGAGATATCGAGGCAAACAGAGATAAAGTAGTTTATTTTGTTAGTGAAAATAAGTATGATATGCCAGAATGTTTTGATAAAGATATTGTTGATAATAGGATTATATCAAATATTAGAGAATTATGTGCTAAAGACAATGAAATAATTGCATTAAGTAATGATATTTTGTTTAGGTTTACTTGTGATTCCATTGATATCCCTTGTGAAAAGTTTGGGAGTCAAAGTGAAGATAATTCAGAAAAATACAATGGAATTAAAGAAGTATTTTTAACAGAAAGAGACTATGTAAGAGTAAGAGATAGTGAAATAAATCAACTTGATTGTTTCCCAAATGAATATGTAATTATAAATAACACGACAAAAGATGAACAGTATTTATATATGTGGAATGGTGAATATCTTGAAGAAGTTAAGGTAAAACCAATAACAAATAAATATCTTAGTACAAAAGATGCAGTTGTCCCTTATGATCTTTATCAAAAAGCTTTTATACATATGCTTCAGAATGAAAATGTAAAAATCATGATTACAGATTCAATTTACGGAGCTGGGAAAAGTTATATTATGTTACATTGGGCCTTACAACAATTAGGAAGCAACAACAATGGTAGATATAATAAAATGTATTTTGTAAAAAGCGATTCGCCACCAGATAATAGAAAACCCTATCCTGCGATCCCAGGCGGTATACTAGAAAAGAGTGAAGGAATTTTAGGTGTTTTATGTGATACAACATCTGAAGATAGTATTAGTGAATTTATGAATAGAAATAATAAAATTGAAGTTTTACCAATACAATTTGCTAAATCTCGCAGTTTGCGTAATTCTATTCTATTTATTACAGAAGCACAAGATTTTACTCCTTCAGAGATGGAAAGATTACTTTCTAGAATTGGAGAAGATACAGTTGTTTTATTAGATGGGTCTACAAGGCAGATTGACAATAGATATTGTAAACATAGGAATGGATTAACAGTTGCAAGTGAAAATTTTAGGAATAAAGTAATATCAGCACAAGTTAATATGGTAGAAGATTATAGAAGTGAGATTAGCAAAATGGTTAGTGAAATGAATTGGCATGATTAGTTAATGGTTTTATTATAGTTAGTTTTGGGTTATGACATGTCGGGATGACACTCCGCTAACCCTCTTTTATATTAAAATAAAGGAGGATAGTATTAAAAACTATTGAAGATAGGTCTTTGCACTTAATAAAAAAGTACAATGCACCAATATTAACCACTAATCTGATACTCAAAAGGTATATAGATTAAAAATGAATCATTATAGTAGTCAAAAGTAATAATAAATAAAATTTAAAATAAAAGGTGGAATAATTTTGAATAAGCAACAATTAATTAACGAGATCGCCACACGTACAGGATTCAGCAAAAAGGATACAGAGGCTTTTGTAGGTGCATTTACTGGAACAGTTATGGATACAGTGGCAAAGTCAGAAAAAGTTTTGCTCGTAGGTTTCGGTGGATTTGAAAAGAAAGAAACAAAAGGTCGTGAAGGTGTTTCTAAATTACAAGGTGCTGAAAAAGCATGGAAAACAGAAGATTCTTTCAGACCTGCGTTTAGTCCATCCAAGGCTTTTAAAGATATGGTAAAAGCAGAATAAAATAATCAATCTTGCCACTGTAGCTCAATTGGTAGAGCAACTGACCTGTAATCAGTATGTTGAGGGTTCAAGTCCTTTCAGTGGCTCCATATAAAATAGCGTAAGGTAAATTTAATAATATTTAAATAAAATTAAAAGGTGGAATAATTAAAATATATGGCAAACTTAAATAACCAATACTGTGAATCTTGTGTAAAAACTAGTGTTTGTGAGTGGTCTACTAAGTTGTATAAACTTGAAGGAACAAAAAAGCAAGTTGGGATTTTAGATATTACCATTAATGGTTGTGATCAGTATTTATCTTTAGATGGAGAAGTTGAAATTGAAGATGATGAGTAGTAAATACTAATATGTAATAACTATTGCTATACAATAGTTATTACATAGCAAGATAAAAAGTGTTATCACCAGAAGGCTTTGCCACCTAATTATATTAATAAATCATAACATATTCCATCTCACTTGACTACTATCGAACTTAAAGAAATGGAGGGACTCTGTTGCCTTTAGGATTGAGAGTCGAGTTTATAAAAATAGCATAATGGATTTTATGAATAAGAGATGGATATTGTGATTATTATTTGATTGATTTTATGAAGGAATTATAGAAGATTTATCTTCCTCGGATTTTAATTAATTCGGTTTCAAGTGTAATTTCTTCATAATAATAAATTTTAAGACGTATCCAGCAATTTCAAATAATAATTATGATTTATTTAAAAATGCGTCTTGATATAATCATAGGGAGTGAATGGACAGAACAATTGACAAACAAACAAACAAACTGTGTCTTGAAAAGATGTTTACTGCAACAAAAATATAAGTATTATATTTTAAATTCAAAAAAACAAAACTAAATTTGTATCTTGTAAAAGATATATACAGCAATAAAATACATATAATAATACAAAAAACAATAATTACAACAAACAAAATTATCAAACTATCAAACACTAAATTAAAACATCTTGATAAAAGACATTTTTCAGCAAATTATAAACAAGCAGGTTAATGTTCAATCAAAATCTAATCATTCCCAACCCCATAATCCTCTTAGATGCTTACAGCGAATAACTATATAAAATTAATACGTACAGCAAATATCAAACTAAAATATTTTGCATCTAGAGATTTATCAAAGATACTAACAGCCAATTAAAAAACTTTGAAGAATTAATAGTTAAATATGTATCTTGTAAACAATAAATTTAAAATAAAGAGGAGTAATTTAATTGAATCAAAATTTTGTAAATGCATTAAAACAAGAAGATAATCTAACATTGACTGAGAATGGTGCAACTGCTTTAAAGAGCACATACAGTTCATTGGTAGATTTATTTGGACAAATTGGATCTTTTAGAACCAGATCAAATGAAGAAATAGAAATTGCATTTAGTAAGGCATTTGCTGAAGATAAACTTTTGGCAATGAAAATTGCTTACTATGCAAGAGATGTTAGATTTGGTGGCCTTGGTGAGAGAAAAGTATTTCGAATTATAATCAAGTTTCTTGCAAAATTATATCCTAAAATTATAGAAAAGAATATTCAACATATACCTACTTTTGGGAGATATGACGATTTATATGAATTTATTGGAACAGAAGTAGAAAATGCAATGTGGAATTTGATTAAAGCACAATGGAATTCTGATATACAAAATATGAAAGATAATGAATCAATTAGTCTTATGCCTAAATGGTTAAAATCTTGCAATGCTAGTTCTATTGAATCAAATAAATTAGGAAAATTAACTGCTAAACAATTAGGTTTAACAGAGAAACAATATCGTAAAACACTATCATCTCTTAGAAAATATCTTGATGTTGTAGAAGTTAAAATGTCAAGTAAACAATGGGATGAGATTAAATATTCTGCTGTTCCTTCAAGAGCAATGAATATTTATAGAAAAACATTTCAAAAGCATGATGATGAAGGATTTAATTCATATATTGAGAAAGTATCTAATGGTGAAGAGAAAATAAATGCGAGCACCTTATTTCCATATGATATTCTTGAAAAAATGGAAATAGATGATTATGGGAGTAATCTATCTTTTAATAATTATGATAAAGTTCTTGAAGAACAATGGAAAGCATTACCTAATTATATTGAAGGTGAAAATAATGTTCTTATTATGGCAGATACTTCAGGTAGTATGTCAGGAAGACCTATGGCAACTTCAGTAGGATTGGCAATGTATTTTGCTGAAAGAAATCATGGAATATTTAAAGATATATTTATGACTTTTTCATCTAAACCATCATTTGTGCAACTCAAAGGTGATACTTTATATGAGAGAATTAAATGCATTCCTGCAATTGTAGAAAATACAAATCTTCAATCAGCATTTGAGTTGATTCTAAATACTGCTGTAAAAAATAATCTTAATGCTGAAGATATGCCAAAATCTCTTGTAATTATTAGTGACATGGAAATGGATAGTTGTACTGATGGATGGGGAAACACAGATTGGACTTTCTATGAATCAATGAAAAAAATGTATTCTAATTCTGGATATGAAATTCCAAATATAGTTTTTTGGAATGTTGATAGTAGACATGATACATTTCAAGTAACTTCTGATTATAAGGGAGTTCAACTTGCAAGTGGTCAGTCAGCATCAGTATTTAAATCTATATTGAAGAACATGGGTTGTACGCCTTATGAAGCGATGATTAATACATTAAATGATCCAGTGTATGATTGTATTACTGTTTAATTATCTAATATGGAAGTAGTTTCATAAACTGACTTCATCGAGGCGTTTATTTCATGGAAACGTCTCTAATAATTAAATATTACTAAATGGGTTTGACAGTGATTATCCCAGATGAAAACTGTCTTTTCTATTCTCTATATAAGGAGATGATTTAATCAAATGGAAAAAGAAAATGTAGTATGTCCAGTGTGCGGTTGTCTAAAATATCATTATAAATTTATTAATTGTAAAGAAATAATTTTATGTAATTCATGTGGTTTCTGGGATCATTATAATACAGAAGTTGAAATAGACTTACCAGAAAATAATCATAAGGTCGATAATGATTAATTAATATTGAAAATAAATATAGATTGAGGTTATTAATGTCTAAAGATAAAAATGAACTTTACATCATAGGCGTAGACTTCAAGAATGATAGAGATAAATATAAAAGTATACTTAATACTAAAACACCTTCATGGAATGATCTTAATAAATATCATGATTATCCATTTAAGACAGGTGAACATTTTAGGCAGTTTATCAAAAAGAGGCAAGATCGAGATGGGACTTTGAAAAAATTGAATACCATTGTGGAAAATGTTAAAGATGTAATTGTTGATAAGAAACTTTCAGATTTGGATTTGAAAGAAATTAATCTGAAAAAGGAAAGAGTTAAACTTCAAGATTTAAGAACATCTATAAACAAAGACATAAGATTTCTCGCACGAAAAGAATCTTTAAATGACTTGATTAAAGAGCCAATTAAAGATTTAAAACCATTGGTATTTATTAAGCCAGAACATTTACATAGTGAAGATAATGAAATGGTAATTCAGATTTCAGATCCACATTTCGGCTTAACTGTGGACAATGAATTTGAGAAATATAATGAAACTGTCTTTCTTGAAAGATTAGCAAATTATACTTTAAAAATCTTAGAAATTCAGAAGAAGGAAAAGATTAATAAATGTCATTTATGTTTCTCAGGCGATGCCCTAAGTGGAATAATTCATGAAACAATTGTAAGGAATAATCAATATGGAATAGTAGAGCAAACTAAAAGATTTTCAGAATATATGTCTAAGTTTATTGAGAAATTGAGTAATCATTTTGAAGATATTGTTGTGCATTTTGTAACTGGAAATCATAGTAGGAATAATGAATTTAAAGATAAATCAGAGAACAAGGATAGATATGAGAACTTTGTATTAGAATTTATGGAATTAAGAACTGCAAATTTAAAGAATGTTAAGTTTGAGAAATCTATATTAGATAATACGATTGCAGAGTTTTATATTAAAGATAATTATTGTTGTTTGTACCATGGAGATTATGGAAATACAAAGAATGCTCCTAGTCAAATGTTAGGATTATTAGATAAGAAACCTAAGATGATATTTTTGGGCCATAGGCATATTTTTGAGATTTTAACTATTGATAAGTGTAAGGTTATTACTAGTGGGGTTTGGGTAACTCATGATGAGTATTGCACAAATCATAGGTATTCTGGTGAGATTAGTCAGACGGTAACTATAGTAGGAGATAAGGGATTTATTTGTGCTTATGATTGTAAACTTAAATAAAAAAATATAAAGAATAAATGAGGTATTATTATGTCAGAACTAGGAAGTCTTGATATCAATGAACTTATAGCACAATTATCAGAATCAGCTGATCCAATATTATGGCAGTATTTTAAGGGAATTAAAAATAGGACAATCATTATTAATGATACTATTTCAGAAGCAACAATTGAATGTGTTTGTTTACCTTTGATGGAAATGGATAATGATGATTCTGGAAAAGAGATTAATATACTTTTAAATACATTAGGCGGTCAGGTACATAATGGTCTGTTTTTGTGTGATTTAATATCTAAACTGAAAACTAAAACAACTATTACTGTAATGGCATACGCCTATTCTATGGGAAGTCTTATTATTATGGCAGGATTTAATAATCCAAATATAACTGTAAAATGCTATCCTTTTAGTACAGCACTAATTCATAGTGGAAGCACATATTTAGAAGGAACTACTACTCAAGTTAAAGATTATTTCAAATTTAGTGAGAAATATGAAACAAAAATTAAAGAATTTATTCTCTCTCATACAAAAATAACTGAAGACCAATATGAGAAAATGAGTCGTTACGAATGGTATATGACAAGCGAAGAAATGTTAGAGTATGGTTTAGTGGATGAGATAATCTAACTATATGCTTTAAACATAAATAATACAATCTAATTGCAAATAAATAAAATAATAAATAAAGGCAGGAACACAAAATGCTAATTAACAAAAATAAATACACGTTTCCACAAATTAAAGATATTATTGACTCTTATCTCCAAGATTCACAGAGTTTCATGTTTGTCGCTGATTTTGCAATGGCACATTGTATTTATGATTATATTCATAATGATTATGGAATTGTAGCTACAGCAATAGAATTATCTTCAGATATTGATGAATATTATGTTTCACTTCAATTTTATAATAATGGAGATATGGATTTTGTTTGTGAATACTCTAAAGGTAACGATGGAAATTATAAATATGATGAAGCTGATGAGATTCATTATTTTGTGTTTAGTTCGATGAGTTTTGGTGATGTTAGGGAGTTTTTAAGTGGTAGTGGAGAATTAGAATTTTGTGAGTTGGTTGATGAGGAATATGTTGAGGATATGGAAGTTGAGAATGGAAATATGATGGATGAAGAGAATTATATTCCTTGTCCGTGTCCAGATTGTGTAGATGAGAGAAAAGTAATTTTTATCGCCGAGGCAGTAGATATGGTTTTTAAAGAGGGATTGTGTTGTCCACAATGTTTGTATGAGTTATTTGAAAGCGTTTATGATAAGGGGCATGACGATGGATTTGATCAAGGTTTTGAAGAGTGTAAAGAAGAAATGAGGGAATTTTTAGAGGATTAATATAAAGTTAAATTAATAAACAATTTAATATTTTTACAATAGATAGAGTACATCATTAATTTGGTGTACTTATTTGTGTTGTAAAGAAACAGCACTACCTATTTTAAGATGAGAGGAAGTGATTTAGAGTGATGGAGCAAAAAGAAAGATATGTTTATATTTACAACCCAGTACAGTCAAATTTCTACTTGTCGCAAGGAGTAATGATTAAAGAAGTTGGAATTCATAATGTAACAAAGAAACCGTGGTATAAGTTTAGTTTTCAGGAGTCTGAAGAAGTATATCATAACTGGTGTATTAGAGGTAGGTAGTATTTTAGAGTGATTAATTATAAGAATGAAAGAAGCGTGATTTATAATGGAAAATAATAATTTAGTAATTAAAGGTAAGACAGTAATTTGTGGAATTGAAGTTCCTAATGTATATGGTGGTTTTGGTGGAGATCAGAGAGTAATTCTTGCAAAGACGGTTGCGGAATTGCATGGAGTTGGATTAAAAACAATTAATCAAAGTATTAATAGACATATCGAAGATAACTATTTTGAAAAAGGTATTGATTTTATTGATATAAAGGGGACAGAATTCGAGGTAACTCTGAGTGACAGCAAAATATACACTAAAAATGCATTGAATGCTAGTAAAAACATTTATCTTTTATCTCAACAAGGATATACACTTTTACTAAAATTAATGAATACTGAATTAGCAAGAAAACAATATAAGAAAGTGATTAGAGATTATTTTACAATAAAAAGTTCTATACAAATTCTTACACAAGAAGAATTAAAACAACTTATAGCAAGAGAAGATGGGATAATTAGACGCAATAGGGAAACTTCTGCAATATCAATGTTTATTCAAAAAGGAGAATTACCCGATGGCAGATATACATACGCCTCAGTTACAAATCTAACTTATGACATTTTATATGGTATGTATGCAAAGGAAATAAAAACTAGTTTAGATTTAAAACAACAGGATAATCTTAGAGATTTTCTTTCTACTCAAGATTTATCTGTAATTAGAGAAATAGAAGATGAAATTCATTGGATGAGTAAGAAAGGATATACTTGGTTGCAAATTTTTAGTGATTTACAAAAGGAATATCCTAATAAAGTAGAACCAATTAGAGCGGAAAAATCTATTAAAGAGTTGAAGAAGTCTAATAAAATTGCTATAGATGGTAACGAAATTAAAAAGTTGAAATAAGTAATTATCAAATAAAATTGAAATTTTAAAGGTAGGAAAATTATGAATAATAATGTTTCTTTAATTTAATGTTTTGTAGGCAAGTCGAGGAACGCAGATTTAAATATTTGCGTTCTTTTGTTGGTTAATTGTGTTTAGATTATGCCTAGTCTTAATTGACTAGGTTTTTATGTGAGCATAATTTTATATTTTGTTCATATGGGAAGAGGTTTGTAATAGGGTAGCTCCCTATTCTCTACGTGCCTCTTCTCCATTTACTTTTAGCGTAGAGAAGATATAAAACGTAGAAAGAAGGAATTATAAGATGTTGTTAACAAAAGAAGTAGAAGTAATTCTCCATGCGAGTACAACTAAACATTATGAATTATTAGGTTATAAAATTCCAAGGGTAAAAGTTAAAAACAAATATGTAGTTAAAAAAGGTACGACAATAATAATTAAAGTTGAAGACTTATTGCCATTATCTAATGTAATGGTAGAGTATGAATGTGATTATTGTGAGAAACCAAAGAAAATAGCTTACTGTGATTACACTAGAAAGAATAATAAGGATAATAAAGATTGTTGTATAGATTGTTTAGGAAAATATAAGTCAGAAGTTTCCAAAGAATTGTGGAAAGAAAAATTACAGTCAGAAGTTAAAATATGTAGCAAATGTAAAAGAGAATTTCCTAAAACTACTGAATATTTTCGCCATGATTATCATAGACCAGATGGATTAACAGGGCAATGCAAAGAGTGTATGGATGGTAAAGAAATATTTGGTATAGAAAAAGAAGTAATTCCTGAAGGCTATAAGAAATGTATAGATTGTGAAAGTATTTTGGAAATAAATAATGTTAATTTTAGAAACTATGGAAAATCGAAGGATGGTTTTTATAATATATGTGCTAAATGTCAGATTGATAGAAGACATAAAGATTCCATTGATGGTCATAAACGATGTAAAATTTGTGATAGAGAGTTGCCAATTAATAGAGATTTTTATGATATAGACGATAGATGTTTAGATGGTTATAGGGGAATTTGCCGTGAGTGCAGTGGAGAAGATTTTTACCCAGAATTAAAAGCAGAACCTTGGAACCAACAAGATATTAATATTATAATTGAAAATTATAAAGACAAATTTACCAAAGATATACAACCCCTATTGACCACTGCAAGAACTGAAAAAGCAATATTACATATGGCAGGTAAGTTAGATTTGAGGAAAAACGAAAATTATATAAAAGATTATAGAAGGATACAATATAAATTTATTGATAATAAATTGTGCAAATTGTGTAAATGTTGTGAAGAATATCTACCAGTTGATAGGTTATATTTCCCTGATGACCAATCCTGTACTGATAACTTGAGAAATGTATGTAGAGTTTGCAAGGGAGGTAAATATTTATTCGATTCTAATGTTCATTTGTGGAATAAAGACGAGATAGATACAATCATAAATAATTATTCTAACATGACGAATGCAGAGATTAAAAATACATACTTCCCAAATCTGACAAATGAGAAAATAATGAGTAAAGGTAATAATTTAAATCTTTATAAATCAAAAGAAACGTTAAATAGGATGTTTGTAGAACTTGGTAAAATGACAGCAGATAGATTATTATTACTTGATAAATGGAAAGGTGAAGATAATCCTCAATACGACAGTCAAAGATTCGGTAATCTAAATCCTAATTATAAAGGTGGGATTAGTGCCTTATCACAAGAATTAAGAAGAAATATCAAACAATGGAAATTGGATAGTATGGAAAATGCTAATTACAAATGCTTTTTATCTAGTGGAAGATTTGATGATATTCATCACTTATATAGTTTTGAGAGTATTGTTAAAGACACACTTAATGAAACTAATCTACCTATATACGAAAACATTTCTTTATACACCCAAGAAGAATTACAACAATTAATAGACAAATGTTTAGAAATACATTATCGCCACCCGTTAGGTATATGTATGCAAAAGAAATACCACATACAATTCCACGTCGAATTTGGGTATGGTAGTAATACTGAAGAGCAATTTTATGATTTTTTAGATAATTATTATAATGGAAAATATAAAGATTTAGAAGAAGTTAGTTAAATACTGACTTCTTTTTGATTTAATCAAAAGAGGTGAGACCTATTCCTAGAGTTGGTAAAACACAAAAACAAACAGTAATAAAATCAAAAGATGAAGAAAGTAAAATAAAATGTCCAATGTGTACGGATGAACCAAAAGCACGATCAAATTTTTATAAAAGTTTATCCCCTTTATATCTAGGGATAAATATTGAATACCCTAATGAATCGAGAATGGTATTTTGCAAAGAGTGTATAATTAGAACATATGACACCTATTATGGTATCTTAAAAGATATTAAGAAATCAATACTTATAACTTGTATGAAGTTTGATATTCCATTTAATGAAGGTGATTTTGATGGAGCGATGAAACAATGTACTAATAAACCAACCGCACACCCATTAAAAATTTATATGACAAAATTAAATTCATTGGGTAATTTTAATAATTCACTAGCAGGTTTTGATCCAAAATTCTTGTTTGACAAAGAAACTGGTAAAGACCTTATAACTAATTCATTTGAGATCGAAGCAAAAGATTTGGATTTTAATATACAATTAACTGAAAAAGATTTACAAGTTAAAGACGATGTAATTAGACTTATAGGATATGACCCATTTGCTGGATATTCAAATTTTGATCAGAAGTTCTTATATAATGAATTGATTACTTATCTTGATGAAGATTTATTAGATGATGCTTTCAAACTTTCTCAAATTTTACAATTAGTTAATAACAACAACCAAATAAGAAAAATAGATTTAGTAATTGCCACTTTAAGTAATGATACTAAAACATTAATATCAAATCAAGGAGAAATTAAATCTTTATCTTCAACTAAAAGTCAAATAGTAGGGAGTACAGATAAAATCGCAAAAGAAAATTCAATATCTGTAAAAAATAGAGGCGATAAAAAAGCTGGAAAATCTACATTAACGTATATGATGAAAAATTATAGAGAAATAGGATTTGAAGATGCGGAAGTTGATTATTATGATCAATTAAAGGGCATAGGAATGAAACATGCTGCTGATATTTCAAATAGTAGTATATTAGAACAACTTAGATTTGATGAAAATGATTTAGATAATATGATTAAAGAGCAAAGAACATTAATTCAAAGTTTGCAAAGTGAACTTGATGAGTCACTAGAAGAAAATAGAAAATTAAGGATTAAAATAAAATCAGAAGATAATTAAGGTGGTGAATATTTTAAATGGCAAATCTTAACCGTGATAAAAAATTACTAACAACAAGGAAAATAGAAATGTATGATGCAAACTCTAAGATTATAAAGTTTTGGAGACGTAATCCAATTATCGCGGCTGAAGATTTGTTCGGTTAGTATAAGACTATTGGATTTTCAAAAATGGGTTCTTCAAATGAGTTGGAATACCCCTTATGTGCTGTGGTGTGAAAGTCGAAACGCAGGTAAAAGCTTTGAAGCTGCGGTATTAATGGGATTAAAATCAATATTATATGAAGACCAAGATATTTACATAGTAAGTAATGTCGGAAGTCAAGCACAGGAATGTTTTACCAAAATTGAAGATATTGCTTTAGATAGAATTAATTCAATTAAATCATTAAAAGATATATTTAGAAATGAGATTGTACAAAGTCCTTCTTGTAAGACAGGATTTTCACACAATCCTGTATCTTTCCATGTATCAACATACAATAATAGTGAAATATTTACACTTAATGGAAATCCTGACAATAACAGGAGCAAACGTGCATCACTTGTATTTTTTGATGAGGCGGGGTATTCTGGTGAAGAATTATTAGAAGCAATGGCAGCATTTGCAACTCAAGATAGTGATTTTGCTACATCGGTACAAAAAGATTTTGATGTTAAAGCATCAAGAAGAAACGTTCCTACACAATTAATTTATGCCTCATCAGCTTCTTCAGTCGATACCACATTCTTTAGAAAATACAAAGATTTTGCAATGAAAATGATGATGGGAAATAGAGATTATTTTTGTTGTGATATTCCTTGTAATATTCCAATTAATCCAATGATGGATGGAATAGAACATCCTCCACTTCTACAAAAATCTAAAGTAGAAACAGCTATGACATCAAATAGAGACAAAGCATTAAGAGAATACTACAATAAATTCGATTCGGATGGTGGAGAAACACAAATATATAAACGTGCTATGATAACAAGAAATAGTACATTTTCTTTGCCTAAATTTTCAAATGAAACTGGAAAAGAAAAATTTGCAATTGCTTTTGACCCTGCAAGAGCAGGAGATGGAAGCATTGTTTCTGTGATGCAAATCTTAAAAGATGAAAATATTGGGTATTATGGAAAAATTATAAATTGTACAAATATGATTGATTTAGCTAGTAAAAGAAAGATTAAAATGAAAACACCTGACCAAATTAAATTCTTAAAGCAAACAATATTAGATTACAATGGCAATAATCCTGATTATGAAAATATTGAAGCATTTTTGATCGATGCAGGGGCAGGAGGAGCTGGGGTTTCAGCTTATGCAGATAATTTATTAGATGATTGGTTTGATGATAAAGGTATTAAACATAAGGGATTTATTGATAAAGTTTCTGATATTTATGAAACAGAAATATATAATTATCCTAACGCATGGGAAAAATTAGCATTAATATCTCCTAATAAATATAGAAATAAAATGTGTGAAGAATTACAGGAGTTATTACAATTAGATTTGATTAAATTTCCATATGAGTATTCTGGTAAAGGGTTTGTAACATTAGCTTCCGATGATGGAAGTGAAAGAAATCTAAAGAATTATAATCTTTCATTTGAAGAAGAATTATCATTAATTAATATTGACATCATGAAAACTGAAACAATTAATATTCATAGAGTATCTAATGCTGAAAAAACAAGTGTAAGATATATATTACCAAAAGACAAAGAAAGAATTATGTATGATGATAAATTTTATACATTATTGCTTCTAGCTCATTATTTATATGAGAAAAGAAGAGGGGATATAATTAACACGGATGATTCAGACCATGCCTTTGTATTTTCATACTCATAACAACAAGTAAAATAAAAATTAAATTAAATAACATAACCACCTTAAGAAAGGAGGCATCTTCAATTTGACAAAAAAAACAACCCCAACAGAAACTCCAGACTCCCCTTCTTCTAACCAATTTTCAAATGAAGTCGAAACTAACTCTCTATCTTATAATTCATATTCCATATCAACAGGAATGTTAGATACCGATAATATACCCATGAGCGATTTAAAACAATATGTAAAATATCCTATGATATATAATGAAATATTAAGAACTATATCTGAACAAGCATATAATTCTCAGGGAATATATAGTAACATTTGCGATTATTCCATTGCTATACCAATTTTATCACATATTACAACAATGAGGAATAAGACTCCAGAGTTAAAAGAAAAGAAAAAAACTGTTAATCTTTACTTAAAATTATTAAATCATGATAGAACAACTAGAGATATATTACGAAATTTATTTGTACTCGGAACATATATAGGAGTATTGAGAAATACTTCTGCAAATAATAAAAATCTTGATACTGGTTCAATGACAGTTGAATCAATAGATAGAATTGAAGGATTATCATTAGATGATAATTTTATGATTCAACCATTAGATTTAGACTATTGTAAAATAATAGGATTTCAGAATAATATATCAATTGCTGGTTTTGATATGATGTATTTTGATCAATTTAAATATGGTGGTTTAGTAAATGAAATCAAAAATTATCCAAAAGAATTTATGAAGGCATATATGGATTATAAGAAAAATCCAAGTAAAAGATGGTTCACGTTGGATTATAAAAAAACTATTGCATTAAAATTCAAAGCAAGAGAGGACGAACCGTACGGACGACCTTTGGGGTTGTCGGCGTTTGTTGATATGAAAGCAAGTAGTGACTATAATGACAGTCAATACCAATTAGTCAGTGAATTAGCTAGTAGTATATACTTTATGATTCTCCCAGAAGGGGAAAAAAGTGGCTCTTGCAGTCTTAATGCGAAACAACAGACAGAAGTTATTGAAGCTTTTAAGGGTGCTGTAAAAGTTAATACAAGTGGAGAAAACGCCAAAATCTCAACCCTTAGTTTAGCTCCTGGGACAAAAATAGATAGGTTAAGTAAAGATTCTTCTTTAGTTGAAAATACTTTGAGTGACGAAAACATGAAAAAGATCAGTACGAGTTTAGGATTTGCAAGTTCAGCTTTAAATGCAGAAAGTTCTGGTGGTAGTTCTTATGCAAATCTTGCAGTGAATTTAGATTTAGTATCATCTCAGGTTTTTCAATGTGTAAATGAAATAGCCATAGAATATACCAGAGTTATTAATGAATTACTAGATATCAAACCAAAAAATTATATTGACATTAAGTATTTGCCAATTTCTTGGTTGAATAAAGATGATATGTTTGAAAAAGCACAATCTTTATATACACTAATTGGAGGAAGTAGAAGATATTTAGTAGCTTGTGCAGGACTCGATGTAGAGGACTACTTTAGCTGTTTAGATGAAGAGATTGAATTGGGATACGAAGAAAAATATCCTGTTCATCAATCTGCAAACACAATGAGTTCTAGTGATATTAGAGGTGGAGCACCTTTGAAAAAAGAGAAAGATTTAAGTGTCGGAGGAAAAGTAACTCGCAATACAAATAGCAACAATCAAGTAAAACCATCAACTAAATAAATAATTTTGTAATGAAAGGAGGTGAGAATATTTTGTGAATGAGTCAACAATAATTCCTAATAATACATATATAGAAATTTGTGAAATGTCCGAAGAAGATGTTGCAGGAAGATCAAAAATCCGAATGTCAGCTTTAGAAATTGTTCCAGATAATTCGTATTATAATTCAAATGGAATCTCATGGTTAGAAGAGCACATTAATGAAAATATAAAATCTGCTATTGGAATGCCATATGTTGTTTCTTGGCTTGATGAAGAAAATCAAATTCCTAGTGATCATGGAACTATGTCGTTTAGTGAAGATGGTTATGCTGAATTTGATGGAGTCTCTGTAGGTTCAGTTCAAGAATGTTATATCGAAGATGTTGAGATTGATGGAGTCACAAAAAAACTTCTTATGACAGAAGGTTTTTTATATAGTCAAAGATATCCTTTATTTGTTAAATGGTTAAAAGAAGAATTATCTACCAATAAAGTTTATGGTTCAATTGAAATAAATGGTAAAGGTAAAGATAAGAAAATTGGATATTTAAATGGATCTGTAAATGAAGACGGCAGTATGATGGATGGTAGAATACCGATAAAATTTGACCTGACAGGATTGGCAATTCTTTATTTAACTGAACCATCCGATAAGAATAGCGTTGTTTTCGAGGTGAATTCTAAACAGAATAGCCTTGATATAAATAATAAAATAACAGGAAAGGGGGACACTATATTGCCAGATGACAATAATAATAACATTCCTGACAACAATATCCCTAGTAAAACAATGATTGAACTAAACGAAATGGACATTAAAGATATTGCAACATTAGTTGAAAATGGATTCAACAAAAAATTCAGTAAAGAAAACAGTTCAGATGAATATTGCTATTTCTATATTCATAAATTTTATCCAACTAGTTCAACATTTGTGATGAAAAGTTATTATAAAACAGGAGAATATTATAAAAGTACATACACAGTAGAAGGTTCAAAGGTTATTATTGGTGATATTGTAAAAGCTGAAGAGTCATGGACACCAGTTGATGGTGGTCAACCAGTAGAGATTAACAATTCACTGATTAATATATTAAATAATCAAACGAAGGAGGAAAGTAAAAAAATGGATGAAAAAATTGTATTGGAACTTAATAAAAAAATCGAAGATAAAATTAATGAAATTAATACTCTTACAAACTCCCTAGAACAAAAAGGAGTAGATATCAATTCATTGACTAAATCTTTGGAGGAAAAAGCAACAGAAATTAATACTCTAATTGAAAAAGCAACAGAACTAGATAATAAAGTAGTCGAACTAAACACTACTATTGTAGAGGTTAATAAATTACTTGAATCTGAAAAAGCAGAAAAAGAATCTTTAACTGTTGAAGTAAATTCTTTTAGAGAAGAAAAATTTAAAGCAGATTCAGAAGCGAAAATTGCAGAAGTAAATTCTTATTTTGAAACAGAAATTACTAAAAATGGTTTTGAAGAAAGCGAAGTAAATTCTCTTAAATCTTTTGTTGAAGCTATTGATTTGGAAGGATTAAAGAAAGCAGAAGCAGAACTTTGTGCAAAGAAATTTAAAGAAATGATTGCAACTCAAGATAACACTGATGTTGAAACTAACACTAAGAATGCAATGTTTATTTCTATTAAAGAAAAAGAAATGAAAAAAGTTCCTGGTAGTATCCCATCTTTCTTTAACTAAGTTTTAGAAAGTAAAGATAAATATAATGTTAAAGATCAATAATAACTAATAATAACAAAAATAAAAAGAAAAGAGGTAATTGATAATGAGTTTATTTAAGTTTCATGATTCAAATTTTCTTAATGTTCCTAACAAACCTAATGTAAAGGCAATTGCGGATACATACAATGGTTATCAGTTTAATGTTACATCAGATGTGCAGGTATTGGTTCCAGATTTGACTACAGCGAAATTGGGTGACATTTATGTGATGTTTAATATCATTGACAAACCTGAAATTATTAATACTGATTCTTATAAGGTTATTGCTGATGAGTATATCCGCGCATTCAGATTAAAGGATTGTGTAGGTTTGCAATTTGATATGTCTGCTGATTTGCTTACTGATGCTTTTGCTGACGTTGCAGTTGGAGCTTTTGTCATTGGGCGTTCTGTAGCAGATACTACAAATCCTCAAAAATGGACTAAAACAGCAGATCCTTCTACTTATGAGATTTATCTTAAAGTAATTAGAAAAACTACTTTTGGTGCTTTTACAATTGATGCAGGTGGTGGAACTGTTGCTGGTGGTTATGTTGTAGAGGTAATGGCAAACGATAATCTGTAAGTTATGAGATTAGGTGAATTTTAATATATCTGTGAATTAATAAATAATAAATAAGAAAGAAAAGAGGTATTAACAATGAGTTTTGGAATAGATTTTACAAAATTACAAGAAAATGCAGAACAAGTGGAGATTAATAAAATTGTTAAGAATAAGTTAGCAAATACAGTACGCCCAAGTGAGGATGTAGAGATTTTTACTAATATTGTTTATGGCAAAGATGTATCTAAGTATGGTAAAAAAGTTGATACAGTAATGGATAAGATTAAGACTTTAGCAGGAATGGCGAATGATGGCAATACTCAAGCTAAAGCTGAGTTGAATGCTATTCGTACTATTACTATTCAACAACCTTTGGAGAAGAGATTGGCAATTAATAGTGCTATGGGGACGGTTACTCGTGTAAAAGAAAATGAGGAATTGAGATATTCTGTAGTTCAGTTGCAAGGAGATAAGTCAAGAACTCAAGCATCTTCTGGTTCTTTTGTATTTCCTACTGTTAAGAAAAGAACTGGTACTATGACAGTTCAAAATGCAACAGGTGGTTTAATTATTGATCCTAAAGAATTAATGTATGGTGATACAGACACCATGGCATATGCCAATGAACAGGTTTTGACTGACATTATTAACCAAATGGTTCTTTCTCATATCAACGCATTGAGAAGTGCTATTACCTCTGCTACCACATTAAAGAACTACGCAGAAGGAATTACAAAGACTAATGTTGAGGATGTAAGAAAAAAAGCAAGACGCTTTGGTTCTTCCGTAACAATTCTAGGAGATTATAGCACAATTAATAAATTAGGCGATTTGACTAATTTTAGTGTAGTGGCTGCTGGTACAGAATTTAGATTTCCTGAATCTGTAATGGAAGAAGTAATGAAAACTGGTTTAATTAAGAATTATAAAGGAAGTGTTGTTGTAGAAATACCTAACGCTTACAATATGATTGATCTTAATACTGCTGGAGATTTTTACGCACCACAACTTCCTACAACTGATTTGTGGTTCTTGCCACAAGGCCAGCAATCAGCACTTCAGATCGGTATTCAAGGGCAACTTTCCACAATGACTGCCACTGACATCAATTTACGAGCAGAAGTGACAAGATTCGACATTTCCTACGGCAACAAAGTATTAATTGAACTAATTCCTGCTATGGGATATATATATGATTCAGCTTTAGCTGAGTAATACGCTTTAAATAGTTAATTTTGATAAAAGATAGGTCTTAATTTTGAATCGATGCTTAATTAAGATTCGACAAGAGTGGTTTTCCTAGACCACTCTTCTTTTATTTTATAAAAATAGGTGGTGATTCGAAGGAGGAATTAAGTAATGGGACTTATATCAAAAATTGTTTCTGTAAGTTGGCATGTAAACACTAAACAATGGTATGAATCAAAAGGATATATATTTACTAAATTTAGAGATTTATTTGATATTGATGTAAATGATTTACCAAATTCTTCACACCACGAAATTATTATAGAGTGTGATGGTTGTAATAAGGAATTGAAACCAACAGAATGGCGTGTTTATAAAAAATGCGTCAAAGAAGATGGTAAATATTATTGCAATAAATGTGCTCTTAAAATTAGAGATAAAAATAGCGAAAACAAATCTACTATGATAAAAAATAGTATATCATTTAGACAATGGTGTATTAATAACGGCAGACAAGATTTATTAGATAGATGGGATTACAAGTTAAATAATTGTAATCCAGAAGATGTACCAAGTAAATCATCAAAAAAATATTGGTTTTTATGTAATAGAAATATACATAATTCCGAATTACATGGAATTAGTGATTTGGTAAATGATAAACAAAGAAATATAGATTGTAGAAAGTGTAAGTCTTTTGCACAAAGGAGCATTGATAATTTAGGCGAAAATTTTTTCGAGAAGTATTGGGATTATGATATAAATATATTAGATCCTTGGGAAATTAGTTATGGGAACAATGCAAAAGATAAAAAGGTATGGATTAAATGTCAAGAGAAAGATTATCATGGGAGTTATGATGTTTCTTGCAATGATTTCTCAAGTAATAAAAGGTGTCCATTATGTACTAACCAACATGGAAAAGTTCATCCATTGGATAGCTTAGGAACATTATATCCAGAATCATTAAATGTTTGGTCTGACAAAAATACAAAATCTCCTTTTGAATATGCCCCTAAAAGTAGTCAAGAGGTGTATTGGAAATGCAAAGATGGAAAACATGATGATTATTTAAGGAAAATAAGTAATTCACAATTATGTGGATTTGATTGCCCTTATTGTGTAGCAGAAAATAATTATTCTAAACTGCAATCAAAGACTGTTGCATATTTAGGAGAATTAAACTATGAAATATTACATGAGAATAACTGCACTATCAGTCCAAAGAATATGTTAAAAGTTAAAAAGATAAAATCATCATCTATGTTGAGATATGATAATGAAATAATATTTCAAAATGGCAAACATTTAATAATAGAAGTTCATGGGTGTCAGCATTATATAATTAATAGTTGGCATATACAGACTGCAATAAAAAACAATACTTCTCCAGAAGAAGAATTGCAATACCAAATAGATAAAGATAATTACAAAGAAAACTATGCAAGAAAAATGAATTATGAATATCTAATAATTCCATATTGGACAGAAAAAGATGAATCATATAAAACTTTAATTGATAATAAAATTAAACAAATCAAATAAAAAATAAAGGGTAATATGGAGGGAGTAAACTAAAATGGCTATTGATATGAATAGTAGGTCAAAGGTTAAAAACTTATGTGATTGGAATATCTCATGGGAGAGGTACAGTATGGATGGTGATGAATTTATTAAAGCAAATCAAACTGTATATATTCCAAATATGGAGATTGAAACACAAGTACAAAATAATAACTTATTTTTTGTTGGATCTGGAAACGGAGATCATAGTAGAGTTTACATTGAGAATCCAGAAATGAGAGAACATCTTGGATTTGACAACAAAGAAGAAAAGCGAGTTCAACTAATCTTAGACGACAAAAAATGTGAAGAAATTTTTGCATTAAAAACTTTTAGTACATTCAAAA
>Ga0209728_1000711_pt1 | contig 24392 bp, 36 predicted proteins | sample RifGroD1_FD_183997 | JGI IMG/M metagenome (GOLD analysis project Ga0209728, IMG submission 183997) | Groundwater microbial communities from Rifle, Colorado, USA - Groundwater D1 (SPAdes) (version 2) | ecosystem: Environmental > Aquatic > Deep subsurface > Groundwater | place: Rifle, Colorado... | reverse complement strand
CTAAATAAAAATAATTTCTGTATTTCAAAATGCATCAAGGCAGAAAAATGATCAAGTCACTTCGGATAGAAAATCTTGAGTCCCACAAAGATACCTTTTTTGAGTTTTCCCCAGGCCTAAATGTTTTTGTCGGGGAAACCGACCGGGGAAAATCTGGTTCTTTCCGGGCCTATAAATGGCTGACCCAAAATAATCCCGGTGGCGAATGGATGAGACCCCTGTACTGGGATGGTACAACGACCGTCACTGGCGAGTTTATTAACCCTGGCCTTATCCTCAAAAGGGTCCGGGATAAGTCAGAAAACAGCTATGTACTCAATGATGAGAAGCCGATCAATGCCGGCACCTCAGTCCCCGGCAATATAGCCACTCTGCTGGATCTGGATGATGTTAATTTGCAAACCCAGATCGAACGGGCCTTCCTCATGTTCGAAACTTCCGGGGAGCGCGGGCGTATACTCAACCGGATTGCTGGTTTGGATGAAATTGAACAAACCCTCTCCAATGCCAAGGAAGATGTAAATCGGCTTGATAAATTATGGAAGGGGGAGAAGGCAACGGCAGAAGCCAAGGAAAAGGAACTGGAAGAGTTTGTCGATATCGAAGATATGGAAGAGCGGGTCGGGCAGATTGATGCCATGCAAAAATTGCAAACCTTCTCCGGCTCCAGGATTCAGAATCTGAAGAAATTGTGGGATGGCCTAAAAACGCTTGAGGATGCGATTACAGGCAAGGAAGGGTTACTTGCGGCCGAATCTACGCTTGAGGGTTTAAAAGCGAAATTACAGGCGGTACAGGCTGCGGAATCGCGGGTTATGAAGTTAAAGAGAATCCTGATTTTGAATGCCGCCATAAAAAGGAAGGAAGCGGCCGAAAACTTTGAAGGGATCGAGGAAAGGTTCGAAAAGATTAGGGCCAGTACTGGGGCCTTGGAATTATCTTCAACCAGAGTAAAAAAACTGAAAAGATTATTGTCCGATTTTAGTATAATAGGGAAAGAGATTGTCGAGGTCGAAATTGAATTAAAAGACCTGCAGGCGAAGATCCCGAATATTTGTAGTGAGTGTGGGAGGGAATTATGACCAGCTTTCAAATCTTCTGGCAAAATAACTACAATCATGCGAAAACTTGCCTTAAAATGGGAGTTCCGATTGAATGGTTCTTTGAAAATATGAATAATTTACGAGAAATGAATCGATCATGAGACGAAGCAACCAGCCCAAAAAAGCCGACGCCATCCTGACCGCCGATATTGAACTGAGGGCCTTTCAACCGACCTGCCGGACAGATGATCACTGGGCGGCGCAGGAAAGGAAAATCAAATGGCTTTGTCAATTGCAGATGGAGAATGATGGATGTCCTATCCTTGATGCCGGGGATCTTTTTGATAAGCGGTACAAATCAAACCCAAGCCACGAGTTGCTTGGTTGGGCAATGGAGAATTTGCCGGAGAAGTTTTATACCATACCAGGCAACCACGACCTGCCGGGGAAATCAATCGATAATTATTCCAATTCGGCAATGGCAGTACTGCAAAGAGCCGGAGCTATAAAAGTGACATATCCATGGAAAACAACTGTTGATGCGGAAATTCATCTTTTTGGTTATCCTTGGGGCTTGGAAATAAAACAGCCGTTAATTCGACCCGTAATTGAAGAAAAATATATCGCCCTTGTCCACGCCATGGTCTATGAAGAGTTTGAACCCTTCCCCGGGTGCGTCGGTTATTCCGCCAAGGAAGTGATGGATTTGCTCCCGGACTTTGACCTGATCGTTTGCGGTCATAATCATCAAACCTTTACCAGAGAAGAAAATGGAAGGGTTCTTGTCAATCCCGGTTCTTTAATGCGGAATGATGCCGACCAAATTGATTTTAAACCCAGCGTCTTTTTGTGGTTTGCCGATACTAATACAATCAAAAGGGTTCATGTACCAATTGAGGAAGGAGTTATCAATCGAGACTATATCGATATCAAGAAGGCCAAGGAAAACCGTCTGGATGCTTTTGTAGAGAAGCTTGGCGAGCAAGTTGTATCTGGGATTAACTTCCACGATAATCTTGAGGCAGCGGTCAGCGATGGCCTGATAACCCAAGGGGTCCGGGATAAGGTATGGAATTATTATGAAGGGTTGAAATGAGCGAACAAAAAATCCAAGATATGTTAAAAAAAGTCGCCAAACGGAAAACCGAATTGGCAGAATTGCGTGGGGAGAAGACCCAGATTCAGAAACAAATGGCGGCAGAGGATTGTGAAACTGCTGAGGATATTGAGCGGGAGATTTCCAAGGAAGAGCGGAAGATCAAAAAGATCAATACCGAGATCGAGGCTGCGGTTGAAAGTCTTGAAGCGGATTACGATTGGTCATAATATGAACCTGCAACCCTTCAAAGACAAAATACAGCAACTAAAAGGTCGCCGGCAAAAAATCCAGGAGGAGCTTTCCGCCTCCCAAACCGCTGCCAAAGCCCACCGTCGCGAACTCCGCAATGCGGAAAAGGCGCAGGTGATTATCCAGTTAACGGCTCAGTCTACTCAGGATGAACTGAAGTATCAATTAACCGAATTGCCGAAGCTAGCCTTGCAATCGGTATTCGATGACGCGTACGATTTCGCAGTTGACTTTACAATCAGGCGGGAAAAAGTTGAGGTTGATTTCTGGTTCGTCCGGGAGGGGGCAAGGATCAATCCCAAGGACAATAGTGGCCTTGGTTCCGTCGATATTGCCGGCCTGGCTCTGCGCCCTGCTCTCTGGTCCCTTAGATCGCCCCGTAACCGCGCCAGTATCTGGCTTGATGAACCCTTCAAGCATCTCAAGGGGGCAGAGGCCAATCGGCGAGCCTTGGCTATGTTGTCGGAGATTTGCAAGCCAAGGCCGGAAAAGAACTGGCCGGGGTTGCAGGTTGTGATGATTGCCGATGAGCGGGCCAGCCGGGAGGATCTGCTTGAAGTGGCGGATTGTATTTATGAGTTTTCAATGCGAGGCCGGCAGACGATAGTCAAGAGGATAAAATGAAAAAGATATGGAAATTTATTTACGATTATTACTGGTTTAATTTTGTAATTAAAAAGAACGAATTTCATCCAAAATTAGACATAAATTGGGGTAAAATATTACAAGCAGAAAACTGGCTAGATATTTGGAAAGCAGAAATAAGAAGATGCCAACGAGATAGAAAAAGAGCACATGAACTTGATTTACGGTGGGGCAAATGAAACGCTACATTATCAGAATGTGGTCGGATAAAGTCGATCCCATAATTGTTGAAGTGGATATTATCCGGGAGAATGAAGATGCAATCTATCTCGCCGGCAAAGCTATTCCCAAGAACGAAACTTACATCAAAGTCCGGAATACCTGGGAAGAGGCACAAATTGAATTGATTAATTTACAAACGATAATAGTTGAAAATCATCGCCGGCAACTTAGGAGATCAGAGCGATTACTCAAAAAAATATTGGAGCAGGAAAGGCTATAAAATTCCCTTAAACTTCTTTTTCAGTCTGGCGTATTCCTTCAACTCTTTCTTTTCTGTCTCGGCAAAAATATACCAGGCCTCAAGTTGCTTACTATAAACTGGTTTGATATTCGCTACACTATTCCAATTCACTGACACTTCAAGAAACTCTTTGTACTCATCCCATCTTCCATCTATGCTGCCGAGATTCCCATGAAGGCGGACATACGTATCATTTAAATGGGTATGCATATGTCGGTAATCTATCTCGATCTTTCCGATAACTCCAATATGGTATAATGCCAACAAGGCTGGAAATGGAGACTGCATTAATTCTTCTCAATATAAGGAAATGGCTTTCTGTTTACAAACTTCAACAACCGACTTGACTCCTCTCCGAACATCTTCTCTCTGATAAGCCCAAGCTGAAATACTTATCTTCCCGTTATAAACAGACCTGAATTTAGGGAGAAGTTTTTCACATTCTTTACAGTCCTTGCAAAGCGCTTTATTGATTTCTAGCGTCAGTAGTTCACCAGCGTTATTTTTACCCATTATTCAAAAATCCCCCATGCCTGCCTGTAGAATTCATTCCAAGTCTGTCGATGTGGCTTCCCTGGCCTCCAGGCCTCGATGTATTGTTCCCAGGATCGCTCGCACTCGTCTTTTTGAGGCAGGGCATCTGGTAGTGTCCAAAGCAATAGACGAGCGAATGCCGTAGCCAAAGCATCGTTATGTTCGATAGCTGCGTAGCTGGTATCGAGATCGAGATCATACTGCAACCGATCGAGGACATCGCGGATCAGTGGGCTAGCGCCGCGATGATGAAGCAGGACCCCGGCTACACCACCTTTCTTCTCAAATTGATAAAATCCTCTTGCCGGCCCGCCGACTTGTCTACGATAAATAAATCTCGATTCCTGCAGGCCTATCGTTAAGAGCATGGCTATTGCAGCCGGAGAATTCATTTGCTTTGGGAGCAAAGCTAACCCGGGGTAGATTACGACTTGTAAAACATCAGAAATTTTCATTTATATCCCCCCTTGAATAATCGTTTTTCTTGCAAAGGCACACTCACCATTCCGGAACACCTCGGCAAAGTCATCAAGATCCATGACCCAGTAGCCTCTTTGAATTTTATTCCAATCCGGCCAGGAGTTCGGCCCACCAATGATATTTCGGCGTCGATTAATAAATGTGCCGGCCGTACAGTGGCCACCGACAATCTCTCCTGTCGGCACGCTCAAGCCATCCTTTTTTCTGGGCTCCATCATCCCCTCGGTCCACTCAAGCCCGAGGATGGCACTGCCGTAGTAATCAATGCCCCGGATAACCTCATCGACGGTGTAGGCCCTGCAGGACTCTGTGATCAGCCCCTCCTGCTCGGCGGTCTGCAAAATAGCGGCAATTGAGGTGCCATAGCTGAGGGGCTTGGACCCAGGCCGCTCGGACCCCGGCCAGATATCATTATCCTGCGCCCGGAAATAGAACTGCAGCGCCCACTCATCGCCAAGGGTACGTATTCCCGGTTCATGTTCCATAAAAGCAGCAAAGCCGAATCCACCGCAAGCACTCCACTCCCCTTGATTGAGCAGTGGCTCGCCAAACTTCTTGACCCGATACTTACTAATCAGTTCCCGTTGACTGAGGTCAATCCCGCCGTCCGGTGCCGCCATAGAGAGAAGATGTCTGGCGATTGGGTCAGGTTGGAAAATGAGGCCACAACGGGAGTCTCGGGTTTCACTGCCATCTTTGAGTATCATTTTATGCCTCATCAGATTTTATTTTCTGGATTGCATTAAGGATCGTTTCTAAATTCTTTTCTTGCGCTTCCTTAACCTGTTTAACTTCCCCTTCAAGTCGACCAAACCTCTCCGAACCAGCGGCAAATTTCTCTTCAAACCGTTCGTGGCACAATTCTCTTGCATCAGTACATGTCGGTTTGGTAATGAATCTCGGTTCACCATCGGAGGTTTCGAATAACTTAAGGACGGATTTAATTGAATTATCCAGTTCAATAAACCTGCGGTCATAATCAATAATCCGAAGCTTGACTTGAGCCATATCAAAAAGGATCAGATCATTTGCCGTAAATTTAACATCATGGGCATCAAGTCGCGTGTGCGCGCGGGCTATTTCCCCTTTCTCTTTTTGGATCTTTCCGCCCAATCCAATAAGTGAAAGGGCCCACCCGAGAATTACTCCGAATACCCCGGCCGCTCCAGCAAAAAAGGTAAATCCTCCATTCTCTGGCATTTAATATTCCTTTTCGTCAATTCAACCTTGTGATTGTTCAGGCTTCATAAACTTTTCGATTAAACCGCTTCGATCCTTTCTTCAACATGTGCCATCGTATCGTCAAGGTTATCTGTCTGGCGATAAAAGGCCACATGCCTTTGCGTTCAACTGTATCATAATAAAACTGATCTATCTTCGGTTGTTCTGCTAAAGGTAATTTACCACTATTTACCAAATCGCAAAGAATATCATGCCCGCAAGAAGCCTCAATGGTCCACCCGATGTCGGGGAAAGGGCCGCTGTTTCCATCCCAAGGATAGCCTAAATAGATATCAAGTTTACCATCAGGATGCAGATGGAAGAACTTATCTACGATGTCATAACCATAAACTGTTGTTTGAACGCTAAAGTCTTCGGCTACAACAAATTTATATCCATCCCAATATTTCATCGCGCTTGTTTCCTCCATACCCATGGTTGTACCGGTGCTGGATCGATCCATAACCCCACCCGATTACCAGCAGAGATGCCCTGCAGGGTCGTCCATGCCTGGCAGAATCTTTCTTTACAATATTGCGGATAGACCCAAGCATAGCCCTGGAAAATCAATTGCTCCTGTAGGCATTGAGTACCGATCATGACGATGGCGACTGTCCGGCCGTATCGGTCGGTATCGATCGGGGTGTAATCGATCACCCGCCCCTCGACCATCTGAGAAGTAAACCCCCTGGCGGCCTGCCCGAATGCCTGAGATTTTTCCGGCGCGTCGATGCCATACAATCTCACTGTCGCAATGCCATGCTCATTCGCAATTTTGATTGTGTCACCATCAACGGTCCGGACCACGGTCCCGGTGTCGGCATGGACTGTTGCCGCGGCGAGAAGAAAGATGAGGGCTATAATTTTACGCATATTTTCACACCAGTTGAGAGTTTCCGGAACCGGTCACAACATTTCCCGGCCCGGCCGTTGGCGTCGAATGAGAAGCATGAACCAGCCTCCTGGCAATATCGATCTTTGACATGGTGCAGTCCATTTTCATCCTTGTCGCTCATTTTCAGACTTGCCTCTGCTATGACTCTCATCGGCAAACCTCCAGTAGAGATTTATTCCCGGCAGCATTCCCCACACTTCTTGGTATTTCTATTTCTGCAAATCATGCACGGCTCGATGTATTCAACTTCATCAAAAAGGTCAGGCTTATCTAATTCCATAGCCCCTCCACATTCACAGATCATGCCTTTTACTTCATCCTCAACATCATCATAGTCTTCACAATCAGGACACCTAAATCGTTTCATCTTCCCTCCGGGGAGACTCGTCAGCCTCAGTCCTCGCACTCATCATTTGGCATCAAGCACACCGGGCAGAATCCGCCTTGGTATCGGTGTCCACAGTTTTTACAGGTCGTCATCTGTCGCACTGGGAGTCGTAATACAGTTTTTGCTGCAGCAGATACCCCTCAAGCTCCCATATTTTATTCCTGGCATTCTCCCTGGATATCTTGCTGCCTATTTCAAAATTAAAATTATCCTTAGAGACACAAGCCGATTCCCCTCGGACTGTGAACCCATTTTCTAGAGTAAGCTCGCACACCATCGCCTTGCCGCTCGGCAAGACGGTGTATGTCTCATTAACAATAACAGCGTCAATAAGTTCCGACGTGAGCCTTGGCGCGTTTAATCCTTTTTCCTGAATTTCTTTTTCTATTTCTTGCTCACTCACCATTGGACCTCAGTAGTAGATTGTTACTTTCTTGCTGCCATCACCAGTACATCGTCACAGTTTTGCTGCTGTCACCGAACGGTGCATGGAGATAGATGCCGCCATGGTCGGTCCCAGTATTATCATCACCCTCGCCATTCGGCCCGATTCCCGGCTTGTAGACAAAACCGTACATGGCCGCTTTCGAGTTGCGGCTGCAGTTCTCCTGGTCCCGGCAGTTTTTCAAGGGGTTTTTGACGATGAAGGTCTTCCCGCTCGAGAAGGCAAACTTGATCGGCCCCGAACCCAGGTCTTTGCCGCTCCTGGGGATCCGCCACGCCTGCCGTCCTTGATTGCGGACCCCGTAGCTGGTATAGGTGGAGCTTTGCTGATAAAGAAGATCATCGCTCGGTTTCGTTTCTTCTGGAGACACCGCGCCCGTACCGTCGTCTATTTCACCCGGCACGGACGGGGCGACAGGTGGCACCACAGGATTGGCCGGCTCGGCGGGTTTCGCCGGCGGCGTGGTGATATTCTCGGTGCGCTGAGACAAGTCAGGGATGTACTTGCCGATCAGGTCGGACATTGTGCCAAGAGCTGCGGCTGCACCCTGAGTGGCAAAAGCGCCCTCCCCCGACGCGTCCTGGGTAATCGGCGTGGAAACATCAGCCCCGAGAACCATCGAGCCGTTGTCAGCCTCAACGCTGACGAAATTGATGGTGCTGGAGCACCCAGCCAGCGTCAACATCAGAACTGCAATCAGTATTTTCGTCATTTTGGCTCCTGTTATGGATTTTCTATTGTCTAAGCTCATGCCACTCAGATACTGCCATGCCGCTGTTTGTCGCGACGGTGTAGTAATAATTATTTGGGACAATAGCGGACGCAAAAAAAGACCTGGGATACGCCTCGGCTTGACCTTGCGACCCACCCCCAATCAGTACAGCGGGCGAGCTTGTTGGCCCAACATATAGGCCCCCGGTTCCGGTCGTGTAGGCCGAGCACGCCATGGTCATGGAAACTTGAATAGCCCTTCCGGTTGTGTTCTGATATACGACGTTTGCAGACCTGGTCGGTGTTTGCCATGTCTGGCCAAACCCGATCGCGGCTGAAGATTGCAGCATTATCCACCGCTTCACCCCGGCATTGGTGTCCGGAGCGATGATGGCAGGGCTCGACTCAGCCAGACCGGAATCTTCATCAAGCACATAATTGTAGAGAACCCCGCCTGCCATCACCATGGCAAAATCGCCGTCGAGTAATGCCGCACCGTCCAGGCTGTCGAGCGCCCCGGCCCCGCCACCGGTGAGTGATGAATACTTGTAGCCTTTTGCTGACATTAGATCACCTCTATCAGTTCAATTTGTATTGCAGATCTGGCCCAGGTTATATGTGTCCCACTCGGCATGGATGCCAGCCGGCCGTAAACCACCCACTCGGAACCACCTGAATCAACCAAAAGCATCATCATCGGATTCATCCCGTAAAACTGGGCAATATCGCGCATCATTCGGTAAAAATATGTCTGAGTGTCAACCCCGAGCTCAAAAGAAAACGTCCTCACCTGGTCGCGATCACGATAATAAAATGCCCCATTCGACAACTCTCGTGCGGTTGAATAATCGACCAGACCCTGCCTCAATCCCGGCGCAGGATCCGGAAACGATATCACCTCGCCGACCACGAGCACCCCGGCCCCGATGGTTTTTGTCTCGCCGACATTTTTTGTCAGCTCAATCCTGATCGCCACCGAGCCGGTAAACTGCGGAAAATTTACCCACAGAGATGCAGTGCCATTCGGCTGGTCGGCCAAGTCTACTGTTGCCACCAGATCAGCCTCACCGGTCACCCAGTCAACATCCGGCCAATCCACGTTCTGCCAGTCAAGCCCCTCGGGCACGGATACAGTGACAACAGCCGAGTCGGTGTCAACTCCCACCATGCCGAGCCCGCCGGTTACACCCGCAACCCGGATCAGCAGCGTGGCCGACATCACCGACGAATCCGCGACCAGCCATTTCTTTTTCGGGCTGGCGTTGAGTATCAGGTTCGTCACTGGGTACGATGCATTCTCGGATGATGCAGACAGGCTCGATACCTGGTTGTGGTTGATTATTTTCATGATATAGTGCCCTCTCCCTCGATCGTGCATTGATCATTATCAAAGTCCAGCACAAGCGCCGACACACGGGCCCATATCGTCGCCGTGACATGCAGGCTCTCGTCAGTCAGCGTGATTTTCTGTCCGATTTTCGGGATCGTCGTTAGCGGTTTGTTGATCCTCACCCGCAGCCTCTCGGCAATGGTTTTGATATCGGTCAATGCGGTTTCAATGTTCGCCCTGACCGTATGACAAACCGGAGAAATATCTAGATCGCTATCATTCGCATATCGGTATGTGCCATAGATCACTATTTCCCATGTCGGCTGCGAGGCCGTGAATTTCCGCACCTCGGCGGCTATCCAATCACCCTCGGTGCGCTCTTCCTTGATCGTCCGCCACAACCCGGCAACATGGTCATACCCTTGGAAATTCCAGGATACCGGGGACTCTGCTGGCGTCGGCGGCGCAGCAATAGTGTATTCGATTACCGGATTTCCACCCAAAACGTAGGGAAAAACAAACCCCCAGTACATTCCAGTTGTCCCGGCGGCCGTCGATGATTGCCAGTACGTTGCGGCATTATCGTCAACGGCGCGGACTGGCAGGTTGGGTGATGTTGAGTCTTTGGCGATCGCAGTGCCACCGATCGTCAGGGTTGCATCGGCGCCGTCTGCTGTTACCCGCATTTCCGCCTCAGCGATCGCGGCCTTGTTTGCGCCGCCACCCTGCACGACGATATCGTTGAGGATATACCTGTCGGTCTGCGCCGGATATTTCGCGGTAAACCTGGAGATCGGCTCTGGATATGCGTATGAGCTCGGGAAAATGTCAAACTCGGTCAACGCCATCACCGGACCGTTATCCAGCAAACAGTCGATGAGATAGAGCGTGGTCCCTGAAATGTAAAAGCGATGGGAAAAAAATGCGGCGATATCGGAAAGATCATCAACCAGCAGCCGTTGCCCGCTCGATTGATAATCAACATCTGGTGACACAGCCCGGGCGTATGTCGCGTCAAGCCCCAGCCCGAGAGCGATGCAGCCAGCGTTGAACACCGACCCCAGTGTTCCAGCGTAAGCAGCATCGGTAACGGTAGTCGTCAGGGATGGCCCAAACAGGTCATATACGATTCCATCCCGTTTGATCTCTGGATTGAGATGGGCGATGCCCTCAAAAACCACAACGGCATTGGATTCGCCGGTGACTGCGACGCTGATTTTGATCGCGCATGACACCTGGGGGAGATACGGACCGAACAGCGTTGGCAGGATATCGATCTGACCGAACGTCGGCGCGGCGAACCCACCATGGACCTGCCGAGTCGCAACCCTGAGTTGCCCAAGGCTGGCCACATACGGATCATAGTAGTGCTCGATGTCGAGATACTCGTTCGAGATGTAGTATTTTGTCGCACCGACGGTGAACTCAACGAGTAGCATATACCGTCCTCACTCCGAGTTGTCCGCGGCGGGTCTGGGCCGCTACCTGCTCATTAACCATCGGCAAAAGCACCCTTTTTACCTCCTGCCCGGCTATCTCGATTATGATCGTCGTCGGCCCCTGGCTTCCAGATCCACCCTGGCTGGCTTTTTTGATCACATCATCAAGGGATTTTATCCCAGGAGGCAGCGGGATAAGGGCCTCGCGCACATCGCCAAACACGTGTGAGCCGATGCGGGTAGGCCGCACAAACTCGCCGCCAGCCGCATGATATTTCAGATCCGGATAGTCGCTGTTGCCACCCACCAGATGGGAGTCAAAATTCTCGCTCGACATACTTTCAATCGACCGCCATGCCTGGTTGATTTGGTTCGCCGATCCGGCAATGGCCCCGGCGGCCGTCGCGCTGGCATCGCCGAGCCCTGACACGCTGTCAGACAAGGCGTAAACCGGATCGGTTGAGCCGTTGGCGTTATCAGAAAAAGAATCTACCGCCCCGGATAAAGCGCCCGCACCTTTCGCGGCGGCGCTCATGGTGCCATTGAGTTCGTCGGTCCGGGCAGCCAGGTCGGCGGCCGTAATTGATGCCCCATTCGCGTTATTGCCGAAAACGTCAGCCTCAACCGAAAAATGAGAGAGCGCAAGGGACGAAGCGTCGACATTGTCGATCAGTTTCTGCGCAGCAACCGCGGCCTCGTCCTCGGTCATTCCCAAATCAAGCAGGTAAGTATTGAGCTGATTCGCTGACCGGCCGGCCGAGTCGGCCCCGTTTGTCATGCTGGAAAATGCATCGATGGCGAGATTTGTGGCCTCGTGGACCTGTTCGACCGATGCCGGCAACGGAGCGAACGAATTGATGATATCGGCGGCGGCCGATGTAAGTATCGATGTGCCCCCGGTAAGCTCGGAACTCCACTGGTGGCCAGCCCTGGCGGACGCATCATATTGGAGCTGCAATTGCTTATGACCGTTCTGTAGGGTCAGAATCTGCGTCTCACTATCATACATCGCCTGATTGTATTTCTGCAGGGTCGGCACGGTCTGCAGAATCGAGCCGTCCATTGATTTCCACTCGTCGCGGAATTCGCGGATGTTGTCCGGGGTAACCCCGTACTCATCGATCTCGGCGGATGCACTCGGTCGTTTTGATTTGTCGTAGATGCCCTTGATAGCCAAGGCGGCGGCGACAGCGGCAACAGCATATGGTGCGGCAGCGATAGCCCCTGATGCCATGCTGCCCCCGGTTGTGGCGGCAGTTGAAGCCGGGGCGGCGGCGGTCGCCGCAGTAGACGTAACGACGGGGGCAGCGGCAGGGGCCACAGAAGGAGCCACAGCGGCGATCCCAACCTTGGCCCCAGCAGCTTTCATCATGCCGGTAAAAACGCCTTTTTCAATCAGCCCGAGGGTGACCGCGCCCTGGTATGCCGACGTTGCCCCGAGCCCGACCTGTAGCGCACCTACCCCGGCATTGCCTTTTTTGATATTCTGGGCACCGGCATACATGCCGTAGGCCCCACCGGCAACCGCCAGAGTGCCCATAGCTTTGCCACCCCAGCCGGATCCGTCAGGGTTTGTCCAGCCCGTTGCGCCTGGGCCAGAAATGCCGCCGCTACCATATCCACCGCCCATTCCGCCGAAGCCTGCAGCCCTAGATACCCCGCCAATAAAGGCACCGTACATGTCACCGCCATTGATCATGGCAAAAAAAGCGTCTTTGATTCCGGATGCCAAGATAGCAATTAGCATCTCAGCCAACATCCGCTTGAAAATATTGAGGATATCTCCGAAATTGAACTCAGCGCCCATGACGAGGTCAACAAAATACCCCTGGACGGAACCCATAGCCCGGTTCCATTCCTCGACTACAACCGAGGTCGTGGCCTGCATTGATGCCTCAATGGCAACTCCAGCCTTCTTCTCGGCCTGGACCTTGGCCTCGGCATTAACCTGCCAAGCATCCTTGGTCTTCTCCAAGTTCTGCTTCTGGGAAGAAGTATACATATTGTCATATGTCTGCAACTTCGCCCAAGACGCTTGATTGAGCCTGTTGATTTCCTCAATTTCCTGCTTCTGTTCATCAGCCAGTTTCTTACGGGCCTTAGCTTCCTTGTCAATCTCGGCTTTTACAACAGCGCCAGTAGCCTTGACGCCACTCTGAATTCCATCATTAAGTGTCTTAGTACTGGAAAGGGCGACTCCGGCAGCAGCTTTATGGGCTTCTCCACTGCTTTTGACCACCCCAATATAGCCCTTGATAGTCGAGCCAATCGTATCATAACCCCTATTCGTTTTATCAATATCACTAAGAACTTGCTCGGAAACATTACGGCTTGACCAAGCAAAATCCCCGAGTGAACCCTCGATTTTATCAAACGGATTTACGTCGATTTGGCCAATTTTAACCAGGCCATCAAAAATCATATCAAGCGGCGCAAATACCTTCCGCAAACCGTCAAATAAAAGTTTCAAACTGCCGGCAATTGCTTCGATAGATGCTACGCCAACTAGCTTGATTCCCAGCCAAGCATTATGAAAAAAGCGCATTGTCTCAAGAGTATACAATAATGACTTGAGAAGACCAAGAGATATAGCCTCAGATAAACTATCTGCGCTATCTGCTGCGCCGAACAAACCTTCATTAATCTTCTTCATTACATCAGCAACAACTGGCATCAAGCGTTCACCAAAAGCAGCTTTCAAATCATCAATATGGGATTCAAAAATTTTCGTCTGATTGGCCAGACCATCCGTAGTCTTGATAAAATCCCCAACAGCTTTAGTATTACTTTCCAAAACCAGTTGATACATCGCTTGAGCTTTAGCGGCAGCAGTAAGGTCGTCCTTGGTCTTAGCCAAGCCCATAGAAAAAGCTTTCTGCTCGACAGTTGCAGCAGTAATTGCCCCGGCAAAGCGCTGGATCGGATCGTATTCGCCGACAATGGCGGAGCGCATCGCCTCCAGCACATCGACCGTCGGCAGGTTATTGAACGAGCCGAGATCGACGGCCAGCTTGATCATATCCGAGGACAATTTCCCGGCCTCGCCCTGGGTCATACCCATGCCCTGATTGAGCACCTGCAAACTGGCCAGCATATCCATACTGCCGGCCTTACTCATTCCATAAGACGATTGTAATTCTTTTGCCCAAGTAGTAGCCTTATCAGCCATTCCAGCAAAAACAGTATCGAACTTATTTACTGTTTCGTTCAAATCTGAAGCAGATTTAACTGCCGATACCATTATGGCAGTAAATCCAGCGGCAACAGCAGTTCCGACAGCAGCTATACCAAGAGCCAGCGAAGAAAGAGTCCCTAAATTAACATTGCAACTCTTATCAAAATTATTAACGGATTCTCTTAGGCTCGCGAACCCACGATTGCCATCAATATCAGCCTTTTTGATTTCGGTACCAACTAAGCGGACAGCGGCGATGGTTTTTTCAAGATCCTTCGTATCCGCCTCTATCTTAGTATAAATTGATCCTAAATCAGTTGACATTTTTACCGCCTTTTCTTTTTGATGGCTTGCTTCTTTACCTGCTGTTTATTCGATCCCGCAATCTCTTGCAGTACAGCTTTCATCTCTTCTGGCGTTTGCTTCTTTTTGTTAGCCGCCCGTTCCTTTACTAAACTTGGCATAAAATCTTCTGGATACCAAATCTTTCTTTTCCCGGTTTCGTCCTTAGCTATTGCCATGGAAAAATTGGCGATTGTCGAACTTATTATTCCTGCCGGCAATTCTTCTTGCCCGATCCCAGACCGGAAAGGTTCAATCCTTTCGTATACCATCCATTCTGCAAATTGATGAGATGTTAATTCCTCAATTAAACAGTCTGGGTGGCTTCTTCCGAGTTCTCTACAAAGCCGGAAGGCAAAGAGGCGTTCTGGGCGGGCTCGGAGTTTTTTTCCATCTCGTCCAGGAGAGCCTCACCAATGCCCGACAGCCTGGCCCCAATCTCCGAAAGCCGATGAATAATCGCGGATGATTTCTTTACAAGATCCGGAATGTCCAAATCCGAAAACAGCAACTCACCATTTTCATCAACGACTGTGGCGATCAGAATTCGGAAACGAAGGCCAGGCTCTTTTTGATGAGTCATAACCCAAGTATCAAACTCATCCCGCGCCCCAGCAGTCATCTCTTGAACCCATACTGAACCGCCCCATTCGGGAACCGGGACAAGCCTTTTTCTCAACGGACGAGCTTTCAAAAAATCCAATTTCCCCAAAACTTTGTCTTCGCTCATAATTATCCTCTGGTTATTTTTATTATTGGTTGTTTCTGTTAATTGTTTCTACCCACCAAATCCAATTACGAAGTTAAGGTCACCTCCCCGGAAATCTTGATTGTTACCGGGGCCGTAATCTTGTTATCCATTGGGATGCCCATTCCAAGATTGATAACCAGGCCGGCAAAGTCAAGGGTAGTATTCCCGGTGTCCGGCAAAACGATCTGGTAATTGACGAGGGTGTCCAATTCGAAATCATCGTTCATATCGGAATAACCAGCCCTGGTGAAATTCATTTCAAGTTCCACCTGACCGGCATCCCTGAACGAAGCAATAAACTCCCGGTATCCACCGGTTGAACCAAGGGAAGTTGCATCGATTATACTCCTGCTTTTATTCGGCCCTTGGATACTGTTGATTTCCGCAATAGCAGAAAAAACCTCCGTGCTCATCATGTTCGATCTTTTAAAAACTGTTCCAACTCCACTTATCGCATTACTCATAACATCCTCCTGTCACTTTAGCTGTTACGACCTTTTGATCCGCAAATTACACGAAAAAATCGGCCTTCCTTGGGTGTCATTCCCAACATGAAATGGTTCCGTCAACTTCCAAATTAAAATATACCTTGTGCTATTTATTGTCGTGTTTGCCAGCCCATGAATATGGCTGAGTATTTTTTCCATCTTATTCCAAGCATCTTCATAACCGCCAACAATCCCCCTAACCAATATCTGAATTGTTGGATTTCTAATATTAGTTGGTTCTGGGCTCGTTCCGGAAGTATCAAAAATGGCTGCAGTTAAAACTGATGTTTCTGGCAAAAGTGAAATAAAAAGATTCGTTTTAAAAGTAAGGCCAAGAGTCGAACCGGAATCATCCGATTTGTCCAGCAGGTAATCTTTTATATCTTCAGAAGGAGCATTCATATTATTTCAACTTTGCATGTTTAACTAATATTTGGAGTATCCTGCCTTGATTTTTCAACAATGCTTTTTCAAGAAATTTATTTGAACCAGAATTAAAATTGTAATGAGCCGGCATCTCATGAACCCACAGTGCATAGTTTGCCGTATAACCAACAATTGCGCTAAATTTATGTTTACCATCTTCCTCTACTAAATGAAAAGCACTTCCTCGAAGATTACCGGTATCAATTGGTGTTCCTTTAACCGAATCTGCCTTGACAACCAAAGCCGCTTCGGTCAAACCCTCTTTGGTATGCAATTCAATATCCGCAATAGTCTTATTGAGTTTTTGCAGAACGGCAGATAGTCCTCGAACCTCACTCATACCAAAAATGCCTTCCGTAAAAATTGATCTCCTTTGATTGTCGGGATCTTCTCAAATCCCTCAATAGTCAAAGCATCTTCTGTTTCTGGAGCTCCTGAACTGGAAAGATCGATCAAATTCATCAAGGCCATTCTTCCTTTCATCTCAAAATCAGTTTCGGAAAGGACTACAACCCTGGAGAGGATTTCCTCAACTCCATTTCCGGCACCTTGAGAACTCAAAAACTTCTCTTGCTTTACGGTCCATCTAACATCGACTTCAACCGGCTCGCCATAAGTATATCCGCCGTAACCATCCGGGGTTGGAGATGGCCAGTAAACTGCTTTCTGATTGAAAAACTTCCCAAAATTCATCAGTGATACCCAATCATATTCAAGGAAGCGGATTTGCTATAACCGTTTTTAGCTATCTTCCCAAGAGTTCCAGAGGTATCCAAAAGAATTGCCATCTGGCCATAACTGGTACCATTCAAACCCATCCCCCACTGCCCTTGATAAGATTCAGAAAGGACATCAACACCAACAGATTTTACTCTCTGATCCTGTACGCTCAATACATGGGCGGAGAGATATCGCTCAATCTCTTTCAAGGTTTCATCTGTCAACCCAGCTGTTTCCAGCCAGGAAGTAACCATCATATTTGCAGTATTGATAAAGACATCAATATCGGTCAAAGAAGTATCGATAATGGCAAAGACTTCATCATCAGTTACTCGCGGTGCCATTACTTACCCTCCTGATTGAACCATTTCGGTTCGATAAATGCCTTGATCATCGGCTCATTGAATACCAAGCCAACTTTCTCAATCATATCCCTGGCGTAATCCCAATCCCCTGCACATAGCCGGGATGGCCAGAAATCGATAATATCCAATTCGGCCGTATGCATTTCTGCAAATCTTTTTTCGTGCTGATCAATCCAAGTCTGCCAGCCTTCAGCATCGCGATACGCCCGCATGAATCGCGTCAATTGACAACTGCGGATAATATCTTTATGGTCACGATGAATGATGATCCATTTTGCCCTGGGGAACGCCATATGCCACATATACCACATTCCAGCGGCTTTGGTGCATTTACAGAACCACTCACCACTTTTATATCCCTGCGACATCATAAGCCGCTGAACAATATCTCTCCAGTGATCTGCTTCCGGTTGGGAAACTTCAAAGACCTGGCGATTATTCGGGAGTGGTTTCTGACCCATTGGATCAGCCCCAATCTTTTTCAGGTACGGCTTGACAATATCAGTTCGGAGTTTGCAATTCTCAAACATTCCCTTCTGGGCATCAATACTGGGGCCATACATCTCCCCACCAAAAGCCCCGCAAATATTGAGCATCCCAGCCGTCATTGATGTTCCAGAACGAGCACAACCAACTACCAGAATCGGATCTTTCATGCATGCTCCTTTACGATTTCTTGCCAAAGGGTTGGAACTTCAAACGGCCTGGGTTTACCATGGAAAACAAGAACTTTACAATTCGAAGATATCCCGCCAGAACAATGTCGCTTATATGAGTAAATGCTCTCTGGAAAGGCATCTTGTAATATTTTTGGGATAACTCTTTTTTCTCTCAGTTTGGCATTCGTATAATCTTCTTCCCCACGAAGTTGCTTGGAGAATTTCTCATAATCGAATTGTTCATACAACCAGGACCAATCGCCATTCCAAGCCATAATCCCTGAGATAGTTCTGACTGGTGGCCGGAAAGATCGAATCATCCAAAAGTCTTTTTCGCTTGAATCAGTAGCCACTTTAAACAGGTCATCAATATTGCCTCTGATCACAGTATCAATCCCAGTCACAACTGTCGGCCCGATATTTCTGAAGACCTCGGGAACAGACCACCAACCAGGCCAGTTATTGATCAGGGAGATAGAAGTGACGCCATCAATCTTTTCCTTGGAATCTGTAAAACAAATGAAGTCATAAGGAATCGTCGTATTTGCTCGTACCTGCGCTGCAAGGAGCCGGACGTGCTCTTCTATATAATCCCCTCCTAACTTCAGTACGCAAGCAAATACAGGCATTGTTGACCTCATTCCACTAACCTCCACAGATTCGTTCTCCAAGGCTTGGGATCTCCATGGAAAATGACGATTCCTGGATCTTTAACAAGCCCTTTCCGAACATGGCGCTTATAACTACAAATCCCTTCGAAGTATTCTTGAATTGCTGTTAAATCAACCCCTTTAGTCAACAAAGCATTTATCTGGTAATTTTCATCACCACGATGGAGTTTTGATTCCTTCTCAAAGTCAAACTGATCGTATAGCCAGGACCAATCTCCATTCCAGGCCTGCATTCCATTTATGAACTCTCCCGGATGAAAGAACGAATCAAGCAAAAAGAAATCCTCTTCCGGGATATGACAGACCATTTTCAAAAGGTCGTCGATGTTCTTCAGGATCATCGTGTCCAGGCCAATAGCAATTGTCGGCCCTTGATGTTTCCAAAGCTCAACGCAAGACCACCAACCGGGATAATTCTTTTCAAGTTCGACAGTCTCTATTTCTGGGAGTTCATCGGCCTGATCTGTATAGCAAACAAAACGATAAGGAATCGTCGCATTGCGATCAATCTGCCTTGCGAGCGCTCTCACATGGCCTGGATAATAATCCCCACCAGAGCGAAGGCAAACGACTATTGAAGGGATCTGATCAATCATAGCCATTCACTCTCCGGCACCATTCCAATTTTAACTGCCCTGCTTTTCCCGTGAGGTGTTCCCCAAACTTCACCAGCCGGGATATCTTTCGTTACAAAAGAGTTGGCATGAACGAAGGCATTCTCACCAATATTTACACCAGGAGCAATCACAGCACCAGCCCCAATCCGAGCACCATTGCCTATAACAGCCCGCTCGATCTTTGGAACTGCCCGACCCTGATTTGCAATATTCTTTTCGTTGGTCATTACCACTCCAGGTCCAAAGAAAACATTATCCCCGATAGTGGCTTCTGCAGTAATATGACATTGGGACTGGATTGTCGTATTACTGCCAATCTTGGTATCCCTTTCGATCACTACATTGTGGCCAATGATCGAGTTCTTGCCGATCTCCACATTATCACGCAGGACAACAAAGTGGAAAACCTTGGCATTAATAGCGATTTTGACCCCTCGATCAATTACAACGTATGGGCTGATAAATCCTGACATATGACCTCTAATGGTTTTCGTTCAAATATTTCAAGGGCGCCACCAACTGTCGCGTTTATAATCCTCAAACCAACCTGCGCTGCATCTCTTTTTATCGCCGGCCAATGCTTCATAAACCTTGGATATGGATCGTGCAATTTCCCTTCTTTTTTATCCCACCGGACTTCATAATCATTATGCCAGTGAGACTGTTTGTCCTTTGGGTCATCCGGGTTCTTCATATCGAACCCCAAGAGAACAACACTTGTAGCCCCCAGCCAATAAGCAAAATTAACAGCAGAGGCACCAGAATTACCATTCCAACCAATATGGGTTCGTCTTTTTGTTTCGAGTCCTGATTGTTTGCTCCTTCCGACATATCGCACCCGCCCTCTTCTCTGCCCTGGCAAAGTCGCCGAACAAGTAGCAATCAAACCACCATACTCATTGATTGCCGGCAAATTCTCTTCGTACCATCCTTTATCCCCGAACCAGCAAGCATCAACCCAAGGGCCGAGTTTATATGCCTGATTCACTCCAATTACTCGGTGATTATGGATGAGAGATAAATCTTGTTTTAAAAGACTGGCTCCACCACCGATAATGAATACCGTCGAGCCCGGCCAGAGCGCCGGCATTTCCCAAAAATCAGCCACGTGCTTCGAGTATTGCTTCCCGGAGATGATCTTCAGTTTCGTATTCTTCCATGATCTCGATTCCTTCCTCTTCCATGAGACTGATAAGGGCATCCCAATCGAGTGCGCCAAGATCGACAATTTCAGTCTTGGGGATCTCCATCATTTTTCCCATGATTTTTTCCGCCTCGCCTTTTTTCATTGGGGTATCATTCAGGGGTTTATCGGGATTATCTGGATTGATAATATTGTACATTCCCCGCTGCACTCTGACCAGATGGAGTTCGTTCGGTGGAGCAATTGGCTCTTTAATCTTTACCGGTTCGGGAATCGATTTAACCGCCGTCAGACAATCATAATCCGCCTCGAATGAACCAAGGAATCCCTCCGGCACTTCGACTACATCGCCAGGCACTACCGAATATCTTTTCCCCTCATACTTAAAGGAATGCCGACCTGTTTTTGCTTTCTTTCTGTATTTACAAAGGTTCATGGAATCCTCCTTGCTGGTTATTTGGATGAAATAGAATGGTGGATTGCGCCCACCATTCTAATATCATTTTGCCTTCTTTGTGGGCGCGGATTAAGCCTTCAGGATCGTTACGCCACAATTACCATTCTGATCGGCCCGAATCTGTGGCACCATGATCGTCATGACCTTGTAATTCGTGGTCATCCCACCACCCTCAGTCCACTCAACAGTGGTAAGGGGAAGGCCTTCAACCATCCGAACAACATCAGAAGTCATCTGGACCAGGATTACGTTATCAGCGGTCAGTTTATCGACGACTTTAACCTCGGTAATGCCGGCAATTTCCAGGATACGCTGACGAATGGTCTTGTCGGACTCGGCCTTGTAATCATCATCGAGAACGGTTTCGTACGAAGTCGGCACATAAAGAACCCAGGGGCCGTAGAAATGGGAGTCGATGGAGGCCTGTTTCATTTCCCGAACATCATCAAGAATCTGCTCACCAGTCTTGCCGGAGGCGTCCCAATTTGCCGTCAAGGTGACGTCGTTGGCCTGGGGGTGATCTAAGTACCCGTAAATCGTTCCACCGCCGTAAGCATAGGAAGAAACGCCAGCAAACAGCATCTCCTCGATCTTCTCTGCCACGACCCTAGCAGCCATGGTAGCGGTCGTGGTATCCAGCGGGGTACTGCCATTCCTGGAGGCCGTCAGGGTCCGGATATTATATTGGAAGTCCTTATGGACGATAGGCAGCGGCAAATACTTCAGGGTCGTTTCGGGCCGGTCGCGCTTGCTTGGAGTGACCGCATCCATGGTCAGTTCGGCGGCGGTCAGTTCAGAGATATCCTCATACTCAAGAACGGTTTTCCCAAGGCCATTACCAATCCTATACACCAGATTCCGGGAATACAGATCCGCTACACCAACAAGACGTTCCTGAGCGGCAAACATAACCGCCTGATCCAGTTCCTTCCATTCATCTTTCCGGAGAGTGGCGGCGTTAACCCGGACTACCTGCGGCTGACCGCTATTATAGACAACGGCATAAGCGTTGCCGTCCTCCCCGATCCAGGGTTTGAGCAGACCAACCGACATCCCGCCGGCCATCAATTTCTGTGCTACGGGACCAGACCCGGCACCATTCTGGATAAATTCAATCCCAGCATTCGCATACATTTTATTCATTGCTTCCTCCTACGATTTTTATCTCAAAAACTTTTATGCTACCAACCAGGCAGCGAAATATTACGCGATTTCTACCGGGCAGCGGCCGGACGGATCGGCAGCGCTGGAACCAGACATATCAACAGCGGCCATTGCGTAGCCAACAATACAGTTATCGGCAATCGGGGTGGTATCGGCACTGGAATCATCCCATACCGATTCGGTCGGGGCTGTATATTTGGTCAAGGTGCCATCGCCAGCAGACTGCAGAGGATCGCCGATAGCGATATTCTGGCCATTGGCAATAATGGCATTGACCTCAGCGCCGCGCTCCATGATCTCATACTGTACGCGAGTATTGGCGGTGTAAGCGTCGGAAATCGTCTTGCCCTGCATATCATCTTCAATAGCAAAAGCCTTCTGTGCATGTCCACCAGCCGTAGCATGAACTCGCAGTTTACCAGTGGTCATAACTTCAACCAGATGACCCGGAGTGATAGCGGCGTTTGCCACTCGCTCTTTCCGGATTCCTTCACCGATCAGGATGATCGTTTTTGCATTTGTAGCGGCCATTTTAGCCCTCCATTATATTTTTGTTATTCGATTACTGCATCAATTTCAATTACTGCTTACTTCTTGCCGAGATTCTCCGAAAGAGTCACTGGGATATACGCTTCTTCGACATGGCCGGTATTGACAACCTGACCTGCAGGAGCCTGGCCGGAATAATTCGGGGCAGGAGCCGGGAGGAGATTGGAAATGGATTCGAGCATACCCATATCCATGCCTTTGAGCTGATCCTCATTGAAGGTGTTCCTCTCATTGGCCGTGATCTTGGCGATCAGGGAGGCCCGTTTGGTATCCAGTTCTTTCATGCCGGCGTTGACCACGGAACGGATCTCGGTGGGGACAGTTTCCAGCCAGCCAGCCAGGGTGGTCGGTACTGCTTTGGTGTTGTCGATGACTTTTTCCACGATCTTTTCAACCTCCTTGATAATTTCTTTCGGTTCGGCATTGGCCAGTACCTTACTGAACTGGACTTCGTTCAGGCCGGTCAACCATTCACGGTCTTCCTCAGTAAAGGCGTTATCCTGATTTTCGATCATTTGATTGACCGTCATTTCTTTACATTTTGCCTTGTCAGCGGGTGTTACCGCCTTCTCAGCGCACTTTGCCTTATTGGCGGGAGTTGCTGTCTTTGCCATAGTTTCCTCCATAGCATTGATTTTGTCGGCGGTATCGCCATCGTTAAACTTCGCTGTAATACTGGTTACATCAATAATATTTTTCTCGTTCGCCCGCAACCCGCAACCATCATCCCAAGAGCAGGCCCCGGTTGAATTAGGGAGCAAGGCCAAATGATCCGGGATCATATCGACTATACTAGCGCTGTACTGCTCGGAATTCCATTGACCGGCCTGACCGTCATCCATGGCCAAAAGGCCAGTAGACACCTCAAGTTTGCCGCCATTCTCGATGAATGAAAACAGGCTTGGGGACTTCTGGCCAACCAGTGCCGTATTGAGAAAGAGTTCAGCCTTGAGTTTCCCTCCCTCAAAAACCACATTGGCCACATACCCAACCTGCCATTCCTGCCGGATAGTTCCGTCGTGATTACAGAGGACGTGGGTACCATCAGAAAGAATAGGATGACCAACTGTAACCGGCATATTGTTCCAGTGTGGGGCCGATGCTTCCAAAACTTGGGGTGGATAATAAACCGGATCAGTACCAACTCCATGGTGGACCCCTTCAGCCAACATCACAACCGGGTAAACTTGGTATTCAACACCACCAATTCTCCGCCGCTGCAGGACTTTCAGGCTCGGTCCTTTCTCAATTGCCTGAGCAACCATTAATTGCATTTCTTTCAAAACTTTCATTTCGGTCCTCTTTAATTTTCCGGAATATACGGTAAAGCCACACACCGACATTGTGGATGCGCCGGGATTATATACTCAGCATCATCAATCGAAAATAACTTACCATTCAACGGCGCACATTTCGGACATACTCGACTATCCCCAGCAGTCAGCCACTCGACCTGCACATTGATCCCCAGAATGCCAGCGGCCTTGTACTCACCGATGTTGGCTGAGTGGTGTGCCCGAATGATCTCTGTCCTGGCTAAAATTTCCGCTCTTCGACGAGAAGGTATCTTCCTACCCAATGAGTCGATAATCGATAAATCCGAAGGCGTTCCATCGCCAGTGATGGCTTTATCTAGTAGTCGCGCAATCTCTCTTGGTCCTCGGCCGTCAGCCAGACCCATTGCCAGGACGTCGGAAACCACTGACTCCATCTCCGCAGTAATGCCCTGAAGCGATGAATATGCCCTTGTATAGATAAGGCCAACACGATCAGCATGAACTGGACCATTAAAAGCAGAAACGATTGGTTCTCCTCCGAGTTGACCTTCATCGATTTCAATCCCCTTTTTCCTGAGTTCCTGCCTGGCCCTTCTGATCCCCTGTTGGTATGCGCTGTCGATATATAATTTCATCCATGTGGAT
>Ga0209728_1000708_pt1 | contig 24425 bp, 20 predicted proteins | sample RifGroD1_FD_183997 | JGI IMG/M metagenome (GOLD analysis project Ga0209728, IMG submission 183997) | Groundwater microbial communities from Rifle, Colorado, USA - Groundwater D1 (SPAdes) (version 2) | ecosystem: Environmental > Aquatic > Deep subsurface > Groundwater | place: Rifle, Colorado... | reverse complement strand
CTTACTCTTTTATCTTCTACATTATGTTCTAATACAAATACTACTCTAAATTTATTATTGTTATAAGCACTTGAAAATGTAGTATAAACAAATGCAGGAATAATATTGTATTTATCACATCTTTCTAGCATATCATCAAAGGCAAGTCCTTCATCTATATCTAGACAAAACACCTGCTGAGATACAAAAGTATCATTACTTCTTACTCCATCACTAAAAATAGTAGGACTCCAACTTTTACCATAAGGCTGAACAACATTTTTTGCAAATTCTTCAATACTAATTTCAACAATATTCTTAGGAATGGACAAGCTAATTGGGCCAATTTCTGGTTTTCCTTTTGGCTTACGATTCCAACAAACTGTGTCTAAAGATAATTTAATCATTTTTACATTACCGCCTTTTCTTTTTTATTTTATTTCACTATTTTTTGCCTTTTGATTTACATTAATAAAGAATATAAAGCAAGAAAGATAATAAAAGGCATATATCTTTTTCAGGAGCGACCCTATCTTGCTTTACTGTGTATATTTCAACACAAATAAATCTCACCCAATTAAGAATGAGATTACTTCTAATGAAATATTTTTACTGTTTTTGGTTAAATCAAGGCACATCCTATAGAGAATTAATCCCTAATAGGATATGTTGAACAAATTTACTTTTTGCTATAATTAATCCTCAATCTCCATAATCCTCAAATCAGTCAAAATCTCTTTACATACGAATAAATCACTATCTTTATAATTATTATTTCTTGGTTTATAATGGACAAGTAAATCAATGAGGAAATCTATTCTTTCTGAATCTAATTTGAGGAATTTGTTTGTTTTGTATTGTGTGTTCATGTTTTTAATCTCCTTTTTATTATTGATTGTGTAATAGGAAGGAGTAATCCAAATTAAATTGGACAACCCCTATTAAACATAATATTATTTATGTATTGTTAACCTGCATTTCTGATGTAGAAATATATTTTTCCATCTTTATATGAATCAATCATTTTATATGACATGATTGATTACTGATTCCTGCCACATTATATTCAATATCTCATTTAATCCTTTAAACTCATTCCCTTTTTCTATTCTTACTACATGAGTTATATCTTTATCTTTTAACCATAAATTGGTGCAACAATCTTCTTCTCCTAAAAAAATGGGAACACCATTTATGATTCTTTTCATTATTTCTTTCCTAATTTCTAACATTCTTATTTCGTCTTTTTCTATTTTATATTTATGTGGTTCTTCATCATATTCAACAATAATTCTTCCTTCTGGAATATAATAGTCAACCCTATAATTAAGTATGGGCATTTGTGATTGTATTTTTGATTTAGGGAACGTGTCTTTCAATATTTTTAAAAAATCATATTCAGGTCTTACATAATATGTAATATAAGAATTATCATTCTCGCAATCAATTTGTTTACCGTACCTATATGTAGATGTTAATATTTTTAATCCTGTTTCATTTATCTTATATTCTGGCATTTCTCTATTATTTTTATTAATATAGATTGACTTAATAAAATTGTCTTTTAATTCATTAGATAATTTTATTAAATTTCTAATGTCACGCATTACATGTTTATGCTCTTTACCATATTTCTCTGCAATCGTTCTACTATTAACCACTACATTACCTTGTTTATTAACAGTTAAACCAAATTCTTTTGCAAATACCAACATTAATTCATTATTATTATTTTTATTTTCCATTATTAAAACAACCTTCTTTCTTTTATTAAACGGTTTTATATTTTGCTATTGCTTTTTGAAGAAGTTCACTATTTTGAAATAAATATATTGTTCTTCCTGTATTTTTTAAGTCTGATTTAATACCTGTAATTACAAAACCATTGGTAAGTAAATATCCAGCTAATTTCTGTGAAAAACAATTATAAACATTCATATTTAAGTCTCCTTTTAGACATAGAAATAGAGAGGATATATAAATTTATCCTCTCTTCATAACATAAAACTGGAATTTTATATGGTATATAATGTAAATCTTAAATTTATTTCTTTTAATCTTGAATTGAAATCCACATAATTAAAATAGAATAAACTATAATAGAAAATATTAATACTACAAAGTAAATCAATATATTTGTACCTATCCTTATCCTTGAGTGTGAATTTTGACCTAAAACTAATATTATCACAATCCTAAAACCTTACAATCACAACATTTTTCAGACCCACAATAATATGATTCGCACAGAACGACCTCTCCAAGCTGTTTGAATTAATATTATGTAAGTTTGTATGGTAGAGACTTTTCTAAACGCTTAGAGAGTGTTTATATTTGTGAAATTTAGGGTTTTTAATATTATTTGTAAATCAATTCATCTTCAAGATGTAAAAATATAATTGTTTTAAACCAAAAATTTATACAGATATTACAATACAATTTATCAATTTTAGTAATTAAATTTTTCATAATTGTCATATTTTATTTCCCTTCTGTGATAGATTTATTTACGGTATCTATAACTACATTAATAGCATTTTTCGCCTCTTGGTTAGATTTTTCTAATATTGCAGTATAAACTCCATTTAACATATCTTCTGGTACGGCTAATTTTTGTATTTTTTCACTTTCATTAGAATTACCTTCAACTCCTACTGCACCAACGCTTTCAGCCGATTCTACAACTTCATTATTAGTTAGATTCTGCCCTTCTAAGCTTTGCAAATTAATCGATGGAGGAATTATGTCAGAAGCATCTTTAACTTCATTTAAACCCTTTTTAATCTCCAATAAACTAGCTTCAAGTAATGATCTCCACTGTGAATCTTCTAAATTTATTCCATATTTTTTCCCTAATTGAGAAGCTGAATTTAAAGCAGAATTTAGTTTTACACTGTTGTCAATTTTTAAATCACTTGTAATTTGTTTTGTAAAAAGCACTGCATTTTTAGCGATGATATTTGCTGTATTTAATTGTTTGGCATTGGTATGTTGGATTATTAACTTTACTAAATAAGTGATTACAATAGGGATACCAGTTGTAATTATTGTGAGCAGTGCGTTAAACAAAAAAGTTTGAATTTGTTGATCCATATTTTATCATTCTCCTTAATTTTTATTTAGTTATTTCACGGCAATAGAAAAAGAATCATCATTTATAGATAATTCTTCTAGAGTGGATGTTTTAAGTTCTTGAAGTTTTAAATATTCTGAGTAATGTTGCCAGACTAATTTTGTTCCATCTAAAAGTTTCCCTGCCGATTTTTGTATATTAGTAGGCGAACAACATGCACTAATACCGCATTTCTTAATATTATATTTTTTGCTTGCTTCTACCATAGAATTAAAAACTTCATTTGTAGTTAAACATATTACCTTCACACTAAATTTCTTAGAGGTTGAAATGTAATTTTTTTTAGTCTCTTCTTTACCATTATAATCACAAAGTCCGGCTTCAACTCCTTGGTATAAATATTTTCTAATTGTTGATTTGTCAACTCTTATTAAACTTGCAATTTTTATTACGTTTTGGAGGCCACATTTCCACATATCACAAGCAATTTTTACCAAACTTTTACATCCTGCTTCATGTGCTTTCAACCAGTCAATATCTTCCTCTTTAAATGATAATAGTCTAGGCAACTCAGATTTCATTATACTCTTCTTTATCCATTCCATCGTAGAATTTCTACAATCTAAAATTACATAATAATCAATATTGTTATTTTTAGCTAATTGCTCTTTGCTTTTATCATTTTCTTGAATATCTTTTAATAAAGACCCATACCAAGTTCCTTTAGTTTCCTCATAATGTTGTAATCCATGTGTCTCAATTATACAATTTATTCCTAAAATGTAATTGTCATATTTATATTTATCACACCATTTAAAAGTTGTTTTATTTAATTGTGGTAAAAAATTAATATTTAATTGGTCAAAAATATTAAACATGAATTTTTCTGGATAAGGTTTCCCATCTGAACATCTAACACAACCAAACCCTTGATTTCTAAGATCATTAATTGTCATTTTCTTTTCATATCCACAATCTGGACATCGCATAGGCAATTTAATTTTGATCCTCTTGAATATTTTAATGCATCTTCTTTATTTACTAGAAAAATTTCTAAGTTAGGATCAGTTATTGAAATAGTATTGCATTGAATACAATCAATACTTCCCTTTTGGCCCCTCGTAAAACTATTTATACTTTTTAACTCAGAAATATGGTCTGAATGATCTAAACATTTGAACCAATAACCTTTTTGATTAAAACCTGTTGAGCCATAACTAACATCATTAGGACTTATCACATTACCATTCTTATCAACATTCAATTCATAATCCCATCTACTTAATATATAATCAGCCATTTCTTTAGATAGATTGTCATAGCACCATTTATAAAATGATTTACTATTTTTTAATCTTGTTAACTTTCCTTTTTCGTCCCCAAATAATTTTTTACCACATCTAAAACAATAATATTTTCCATTTTCGTGCATATAGCGTTTATAACTATACCACTTTATGTCTTTTAATATTTCACCACATTCATCACATTCAACATCAACTTTTACATTAGACCCATCAGTTAAATCCTCAACTTTAACCTCGAATTCTCCTCTATATTTTGTAAAAATATAACCTTTTTCTCATACCATACTCTATTTATATGATGCCATTTTATAATTACAATTTTAGTTATTAACATTATTTAAAAACCTTCTTTCACTTCAAAAATTTCCACAAACAAAAAGAAGACTAAAATGGCTTAGTCTTCTTCCACTCTATTAATAAATTATTTAATTTTTCATTATCAATAAATAACCAGAACATTTTATAATTATTGGGGTTGCGTGCTGATAATTTATATCTCAACCCCTTACTCATTAGATAATCTCTTAAATTTAAACTATAACATGGGAACAACTGAATATTTTCATTCATTTAGATCAATCCTTGTTTATTATTTTATTGATATACCATACTTATTTGATAACCACCCTAATGCTACCGCAGATATTACAGTAAGAACTTGAATAACTATTTTTGTTTTATTGTCCATTTTTCCTTTTATGATTTCATTTTCACTTTTATTATCTTCCTTTTCTATTTCATTTTTAGTAGAAGATGTATTGATTGCAATTTGAGATAAAGTAGATAATAATATATTAGAGGATTGTAAACTATTGTTTTCTATTCTTGCTAAACTAATTTTAATAGTATTAAATTCGCTATCTATGAAATCAAATCGTGCGTCATAGCCAGCGTTTTTAATTTCAAGTTCATGAAGTTTTTCACCATGTTGATTTAATCTTGTATCATGATCAGATAATTTTTTCTCGTGATCGTCTAATTTACAAAGGACATCTTCTTCAATCCCCACATTGTCCACCTCTTCCATAATTATATTATTATTTTGCACTTGCATTTGCCCCTTTCTTATGATATAGTTGCGTCAAGACATACAAAGGGCAATTTTGTATAGTCTAGCAAGTCTCAGAGTGTAATTCTGAGCTTGCGAATACATAAATAACTGAATATAAATAATATTTCATGTTAGCCAAGAGGTATAAAATAAATTACACCTCTAATAAAATTTGTTTTTAAATTATAAAATAAATTTATGCAAGTTCTAATCTCTTAGTTGCATATCCCATTTTTATAATGTCTTTAATTAATTGGTCTGCTTTTGATTCAAGAACTCTTACTGATAAATAAATGTCTTTATCTACTTTTGTTTCTTTTGTTGTATCTGCCACTTTATGGACAACTCCTTCTTTATAAGTCAATCCTAAGAAATTACATATACCTCTTGCTATTGCACTCGAAACCTTATTATCCCATGCAGAATCTTTCATTAATGCTTCTTCTTTAGGATTAGAAATAAATCCAATTTCTATTAAAATTGCTGGACAATCTGTTTCGCGTAGCGCATGATAGTTAGCAGTTTTTAAACCACGGTCAAATAAACCAGTAGCAGGAATAATTTCTTTGTGTACTGATTGTGCTAATTCTCTTCCTTTACCTGTTGATGCTAATGAAAATGTTTCTATCCCATGAGAATCTGGAGAAAAACTATTACAATGGATACTAACGAAATAATCACTCTTCCATGAATTTGATTTATTTGTTACATCATATAAATCTCCATCTTGATATACCATTGTTTCTATTCCGTTAAATTTTAATTTATTAGAAACCAAATCTGCTATTTCTTTTGTTTCAATTGATTCCTTATACCCCGAATATCCAATTGCTCCTGGATCATATCCATTTGAATCTGAATTATTAACTCCTCTTGGGCCATGACCAGCATTAATAAATACCTTCATTTTATTTCACCTTCTTATAAAATTTTTATTTACATAAATAGTAAAACAGACATACTACATATAGTATCTAAACTAAAAATGAACACCATATATAGTGTTTAAAATAATTTTAATTGAGAATGGAGTATATTTCTATACTCCATTCTTTTTGTTTATTATGCGGTTTGTGAAATGTAAATCTAGTTCAGAGTATGCGTCAACTACGACATTAAGCATTGATAGTACTATTCATAAAACTTCAAAAATGAAAAGAGCTTTATTCAAGCCCTTTAGTCTTAAGTATTAAAAATAAGTTACTTTAATTTTTTCACTTAAATTAAGCATTTTTAATACTTCTTCAAATATCTCATGAACTTTCTGTGGTGAACTACAACCAATTCTTTTTATGGTTAAATATATATCATCCGTTAAATTTTCTAATTTGTAGAAGGTTCTCTCACACCATTCAAAAAATTCTTTCTTGGTATCTTCGCTAACATTATTTGGATTTTCTAATTCTAACTTCTCTTTGATATAAAGAGTTTTATAGAAAATAATTTGATAGTAATTTTGAATGTTTAATCGAATATTTTCACGATAAATTTTATACCCACTTTCAAGATATTTAGTTAAATCAAAGCCGTAAGTAACTAATTTTCCATTTACAATAGGATCATGGATCATGTTATTAATATATCTCGCAACCTCTTGATATTTAGGAAAACCCTCGTTTGCCTTTAATGCTGGATATCCTTCATTACAACAAATAATATGTTGTATTTCATGAGCAACATCAAAAGAATTTTTCATATTTATGGGAATCTCGTTAAAGCTTATAAACCAATTATTATCAAATGTTCCGAAACGCATTATTGATGTAGGATTTTTATTAAACATCCACTCAATAGACGTTAAGATTTTTCCTCTCTCGTTTTTATAAAATTTAGCGAATATAGGATGATTTAACACTTTTTTTAAAACATACTTTTCCTCATAAAAATCGAATTCATTTTGTTCCATATCTATCCACCTCCCATATAACATTCCATATGCGAGGTGGAATTCCTTTAATATATCCTAAACTTAATTACATAATTTGATCAATTGTCGTTATTAGGTCTTCGATTATTATTGCATTTGCGAAAGCACTAGGATGATAATCATCATCATAAAGTAAATCATAATCTAACCCGTTATCTACTAAATATTTGAAGTGTTCATTAGTATCCACCAGCCCATGACTATTTATGTCGCACCACTCTTTCAATGCTGTAAAATAATCCTCGTATGTTATTGCACTCTGTGCGCCAGCTTCATATTGTTTTGTCTTATCCCCCATGATAGCCATAAACAAGTAGTCTGGATCTGGCGTAAACACCGCAAACTTAGCTTTAATAGCAGTAAGATTACTTTTAAATTGGGCAATTGATGTTTGTCTCAGATACTCATTGACAATCGGAGCTTGCACAATAATTAAAGTTGGTGCGAACTTTACATTAAATACAATTTGGTTTAAGTGGTCGGTCGCACCGTCTGAATAGCTTGCCTCTAAACCTAGCCATGCCCCTGTACTATGCCCACCCATGCTAAAGTTCATTAAAATGTTACAATCAAAAATAATTCCTCGAAGCATGATATTAGTACCTGTAGCAGACGCATTTGCACCTGCATAGCTAAACACAACCCTTGCTTTTTGCTTTGCCCCGTAATCAACACAATATATTTGATCCATACTTGCGGAGTCTTTGTATAGATCAATTACGATACCTGTATCATCTATGACATATTCTGAATGATCAAGAAGTGTTTCTGTTCCTCCTGCTACCGTGTAAATCTTAGGATAGTCAACCTTTTGTTTGTAGTACATATTTGACACGTTATGCCCTGTTGTTTGTGCAGTATAAAGATTAAACGCTCCTAAGTTGTTATTGTGTAATTTAATCTTTATTTTTCCACAAGTTGTGTCCCTTACAGCACTAAAATAGATTCGTCTTGCATGATGTTCCATATCCACATAGAATTCGGCAACACCACCGTCAGGGTTCATAATCATTAGGCCAGTGCCAAATCTTTGACGATTTATTTCGTATCCGAAAACTGACGCATAATCGAACCATCCAGCGTTTGTCCCTATTACTGCCGTATTATAATAACCATACGCACCACTAACCACTTTCCATTTATGGTTGATTCTCAGAATGTTATCAATTTCTTCGGTATTAAAGAGATTAGGATCTCCCGTTAAGTCTTGTGCTGTAGTACCAAACCTTACCATATTTTTATACCAATCAAATTTATCCTCTAAATGTTTTCGTAATTTGTCAACGAAACCGTTGGCATATGGATATTGTTGATGGACTGAATACTCAACTGTCCCATCGTCATAGATGTCTGCACCCTGCGCCCATCCATAACTATCACCAAGAAAACCCACTTGTATATTATGCTTTTTCCTTGTTGGGTATCTCCTGTTTGCAGTAAGCACGGGAAAATTATCGGTGCTTATGTTATAGATAAAATTATTGTGTTTTAACTTTTTTAAATCAGTTAGCTCTGACGTAGTTTCTGCCAACTGCTCATTAATAGCACTAACTATATCCGTCTTAACACTAGTATTTAAATTCGCCAAAACCCCAACTTTATTACTATCGTGATCATCCAACCTAGCTTTAAGATTCGCATACCCAACACCCAATGAACTAACCCTTGCATTTTCAACTTCTTGAGTAGTTAAACTTCCTGCTCCTCCAGGAACACTTCTAAATGCTTCTACTTTTGTTCCTGCAACAACTCCACTAGTTAAAGTAAATGAATTTGTACTAGTTTCAGTATAATTTGTTCCAATAATTTGCTTTATTCCAGCAACATATACCATCAATTGATTTACACCAATTAAATATGGAAATTCAGTCAAAGTAAACACAGTTTGATTTGCCGTTGCTGTAAAAACTTGACTATCATTTCCTCCATATCCTCCTGCAAAAGTTAAATCCAAGACATATGATTTTTCAAAAATAGTTCCATTATATCTCCACATAGCATTATTGGATGTAAGTGCATCATTTATTACTTGATATGTGTCACCAAGAATATTACCAGATGCAGGGAGAGATGCTATTCCTGTAACAATACCTTTAAATTTCACATATGAAGATGAATATGTAGATTGACGATTTGTTTCTTGAGCTTCACGAATGTTTTCATTTTCTTGTCTAATTATTTCTTTATCCAATCTTATATTTTCACTTGCAATTCTAATATTTTCAGCACTAATTGTATTGTTATTTTGTGCAATTCTCAAATTCTCTGCATAAATCCTAGCTGATTCTGCACTAATTCTACTTGCTTCAGCAGGAATTCTTAAATTTTCTGAACTTTTTCTTATATTTTCTGCACTAACCCTAGAAGATTCTGTAGTAACCCTATTCTCTTCATTTAATAATCTTAAACTCTCATTTTGTATTCTAGTTGCTTCACTTGCCACGACATTTGCACTTTCAAGTTCATTCTTTGTTGCAATTGCAATTATATTCATATCATTTAAATCTGTTTTTGTAGAATTAGCACTTATTATAGAATTATCAAGATTTGTTTTACTTATATTCGCACTTGATATTGAAGAATCTAATGCTACTTTTGTGTTACCAGCAGTTGTATTTAAATTATTCAAATCTGTTTTAGTCACTAATGAAACTACATTAACATTAGTTAAATCTGTTTTAGTCACTAATGCATTTGAATTACTTAAATCTAAAGCTATTTTAGTGTTGCTTGCTGTAACATTGCTAGAATCAAGGTTGTCTTTGCTTAAATTAGCACTTGATATAGAAGAATCTAAATTAGATTTTGTAGAAATTGCTGTACTATTACTTGAATCCAATGCTATTTTAGTGTTACCTGCTGTTGTATTACTTGAATCTAATGCAACTTTTGTTGCTAATGCAGTTGTGTTTAAGTTATTAAGATCAGTTTTAGTTGTAGTTGCAGTGGAATTAATTGCTGTTAAATCTGTCTTTGTAACTAATGCAGTGGAATTAATTGCAGTTAAATCTGTTTTTGTTACGCTTGCTGTTGAGTTTGTTGAAGATAATGTAGAATTAGTTGAAGTTCCTGTTGCGATACTAGAATTTAAATTTGCAAGAACTGTGGATGCATTGCCAATACTATCCGCTACTTGTTGAAATGTTTCGGTGGAACTACCATCAACAGATTTTGTATACACCCTATCAGCAGGTATTTGAATAATTCCACGACCTTGATAAGATGCTAAAACCGTTTGTCCGATTTCAGAAGAATTAAAAGTAATTATAGAATTTAAATAATTTACATAAAAAGAATTAATCGATAAACTCGTAATTATTTTAGATTCATTGTAACAAGCAATAGAATATATAGAAGTATTATTTGGATTTATAGCCCATGTTCCAGATATTGTTGCTACTTTTGTACTCCCTACATAATCTGTGATTAATTTTGATTGTCCTGAACCAGTTCCACCTGTGATAGTTATTGTAAAATTATTATATCTGTCATCAACAACAGAAGCACTAGAGGTCAATGTAATTGTACTTGATGCTCCTGCTTGTGCTGTACCAACTAATACAGCAGTTACACCATAAAATTCACTTGGAAGTTCATCAAGAACTATTTTACTTTCATTGGAAATTACACATAAGTCTTGTTTACTAATTAAATCTTCTCTTAATTCATACAAAAGTGGGTTATTAAATTCAAAAGCCATTATTTCTTTCCTCCTTTTAATATATAAAAAGAGACAGATTTCAATCTATCTCTTTTCTAAACATTGATATATTATTTATATATTATTTTCTAACAACTCTCACTAAACATTAGTCAAATCATTAAATTTAATACTCACCACACTTAACTAATAATTCACTATGTACAATCTGTTCAGGAGTAGGCCATTTATCAGCACACAATCTCAAACCAATAGAACCATAAGCTAAATTTACTAATTCACTACAATTTTCACTTGTTTTTGTGTCAATGAAAGGAAGTAATATTCCAAATATATATTTTATACCCAACCAAAGTGTTAAAAAATATGAATACTTATTACCAATTTTACTAATTACATAATCACATATTTTTTGTCTTTGTTCATCTGTTAAAGATTCAAGAATATAAATATCTAAGTGATTTTTATATTCTAATATATCTCTGCATCTGACATGACCTGTGTAACCATCTGCCTCACAGATTATATTGTTTCCCATGTAGATAGCAACATGACTATATGAAGAATTTGTAATGTTTATTATAGCCTTGCTTACCAAGTTAGTTCCTTTATACGCGACAACATCTCCAATTTTAATATTAACTATATCAATCAAACTAAAATCACCTTCCTTGTCAAAATAACATTTATTTTATTTATAAGTTCACTTAATATTTATTTTCAATCACTTCTTTTCTATTTTAAATTTTACTTGAGAATTTTCATGCAAAAAGAATCCACATTGCTATGGATTCTTTTCTTTGGATATGGTATAATTTATATGAATTTGTTTTACCTAACTGACCTGTTGCTCTAACAATAGGTCTTTCTTTTTGCTCTTTTCCAACCTCTTTAATATATAATCCATTCCTTTAGGAGTTACTAATGTCACAGGAATATCCACAACTTCTCCATTAATAATCTTTAATTTAATTATCACTTCAAAATATTTTGCATCAATGAACTGTTGTCGAGGAATGTTCTGTTTTCCTTTGCCTGACATAAGGATTCCTTCAGAACGAAGAAAACTAAATAACTTATTCCTCCCACCAGAAATTTTCAACTCTTTAGCAACAATCATCATAGTCTTATTTGTTTTAGATGACATTGCTTGTTCATAAAATAAAATTTTAGGTTTATCTTCTTCGATTTGTTTTCTTAATAATTCTAGTTCACCTTTACGCAATCCTTTTAGGATTCTCCTTACCCATGAACGAAATTCTTTTGCTTTTTCTGTTCCTGCAAGTAATGCAACTTCATAAATTCCATCTTCATTAAATACTCTTGTTTCACGATCTCCTGCTTCCGACTTCATGGTGATACCTGAAGAAAAATCTATTTTTCTAAGATACGGATTTCTTGTTACGAGTGTATTAATTCCTTTCCTTGGATTACTATATCCAAGAACCATTCCTAATTGTTCGCTTGTCATAAAAATATCATCATTATCATCTTTCCATAAATCACATTCAATACCACTGAAATTTTCTTTTCTAAACAAAACTAAATCATTCACAAAGTTCACCAACTTTGTCGCCGATCATTTCATAAAGACAATCATCACAAACTTTAATATTCAACCTTTCATTATCAAAATGACTACCATATCCACCTGTTCCATTAATCTCCCACACATTTTCCATAGGATTAAGATTAACTATTCTACCGCATCTAAAGCATCTTACAGGCAATTCATAGACACAAAGTTGAATTTGAGTATTATCTTTCATATTGATAGTAAAAACACTTTTAAAGACATTCTCTCCATCTACATAATCAATATCAAGTATATCGTTTTTGAAGAATCTCAACTCTTGAGGATGATTATTGTCCATATCAGAAAATATTACAGTATCTCTTAATAATTCAGCATTAAACCAGTGGTATGTATTGCTTGATCTTATTGGTGATAAATCAACCTCAATTTGTCTACCTTTGAATGAATTTTCCATTAAACCAAGCATTTCCTGAACATTAATTTCTCTCATACTCATTACAAAAACTCCTCTACCTCTAATAGTATTAAGGCCGATTGATTTATTCGCCTTACAAATAGAGTATATCATAATGAGATAAAAAGTGTCAATAGTATTCGATAAAATATTATCATATAAATACCTAAAATTTTATAGATCAAATCCTAATCAATGCGACTATATCCTATAAGTTGATCAACACCACATTCTAGAAAAATAGCAAATTTTACAATTACGTCTAACATCATATTTTCTGACTTCATAAGTTGATACATTCTTTGTGGAGTCATATCAAGTTGTTTTGCTATCCATGTTTTAGAGGCCCCTGTTTTACTTTGATACTCAATTACCTTTTCTTCTATCTTATTATAAATTCTTACTTGCATCTTATAAATCACTCCATTCCAATCTATTATATCATTACCTATATGTCGTTAACAAACATATGTATCTAGTAAGAAAGGAATAATCTTTACTAAATAAATTATATCATGACTATATATCCATGTCAAATATATTTATTTCTTACTTTACAATAAACAAAAAGATAAATTATATTCTCCAATTTATACTCGGTATATATAATTTTAGGTGTTCGTTTTTAACATATGTTTTTTAAATATTTTTACATAAAGAAAAAGACCTCTAATTAGGTCTTTTTCAACTTAATATTATCAAAAACACAAATTAAAAATAAATAACACAATTAGGTAAAGATTTCTTCAGGTCTTCTTTGCCAGCATCGCTGATCTCATTATATCTCAGATCTAAAATCTTCAATTTGGTTAATCCCTTTAGTACACTTACATCGCTTATCTTATTATTGGATAACCAAAGATTTTCTAAATTAATTAATCCTCGCAATGGTGATAAATCACTGATTTTGTTATTATATAATTTCAAAGTTGTTAGATTAGTTAGTTGTGTTAATTGGCTTATATTTTCCAACGGAGACCAATTTAAATTAAGATAAACCAAATTAGTTAAGCTCTCAATTCCAGTTAAATCTTTAATTTCATAATTGCTTATTTGAAAAATTTTAATTTTAATTACTTCGCTTTTGTAAATTTCACTATTATTTGGTTTATTGGGAATAGACCAAATAATAAACATTGATAATATTTTATCATTAAAATTAATTATCTGATCATTAACAATAACTTCACATGATGCTGTTTTCTTTCCATCCACAGTTGTTGCCGTAATTATTGTTTTTCCTATTTTTGAACCTTTTAATATCCCATTTTGATCAATTTTAGCAATTTCTGAATTACTTGATTCCCAAGTAATATTTTTATTAGTTGCATTTAATGGCGAAATAGTCGCAATTAATTGTTCATTGCTTTCCATATCAATAGTTGTATTAATTTTGTTTAAAGTTATCCCAGTGACATTTACAATTTGTGGAATATCAGTTACAGTAACAATACATTTTGCAGTTTTTCTATTGTCTACAGTTTTTACAGTGATAGTTGCTTTACCTTTTTTAATTCCTTTGATATTTCCCTCAGAATCTACAGTTGCTATTTTAGTGCTACTAGATTTCCAAGTAACATTTTGGTTTGTGGCATTAGAAGGGGATATATTAGGGATTAATTGTTCAGTTGAATTGATGGAAATAGATGTTGTTTTCTTGTTTAATGTTACTTTAGCTGATTTTATGGTTTTTGTGTAAGATAAGGATTGTTGTGATGTTGTTTGAAAATTTGGGGAATTAGGGATGGTATTTGACTCTGATGCTAATGTAGGAGATATTAAGATAGGGGTTAATAATAAGGATAGGGACAATGTTATTATAGATATTGTTGTTAATAGTTTTTTCATAATGATTCCCTCCATTTACTTTTATTGTAATCATTATATATTAAAAAAGAAGGAATTGCAATAATATTAACTTACATAATAATATGTATTTATTACTTACCAATTAATTAATTTTACCTCATCAGTAGTTAAACAGTTAATAATTTGCTCTTTCATATCAAAATAACGAAATAATCTACTTGATTTAAAATCACTTGCATCTTTCAATAATTGAATAAATTGGGATCTTTGATGAATTATTACCCCTGCATTTTTCGTAGGCCAAGGGATTTCACAAATAGCAGAATCCAGAGAAAGCATCCCCATTTGTTGATTAAGATTGGCTTGATACTCTAGGTCGAATTTATATCCATACTCTATTCCAGTGCAAGAACTCACAAAACCATTTAATATCTCCAAATTACAAGCTAAATTTATCTCCTCAATTTTTGCTTCTTGTGTATATGGTAACTTAACTGAATCAGGAATTGGTGTATGCATAGGCACATCGTTTATAATCGTATAGTTTGTATAATTATTTTTTATGTCTGGATATTCATTATCATCAAGATATAATGCTGTATACCCCACTGGAATATATGTTAATTCTTCAGGAGCTACTGCTCCAATGGAAGACGCAATTCTTCCATTGGAATCATAAAACAAATACATATTAATCACTTTCCTTTTTTAATTTGGTGGAACAATTACTAAATCTGCTCTATATAATTTAGCTGTTCGAGATTCTATATCTACTCCAAATGCTAAACCAATAGGCATACCAGTGGTTAAATTAAGTGCCAAAGACCTTGATTTAAAGGGATCTACAGTTGAAATCTCTATCTTATAATCGCTCCAACCAATTGAAGTAAAACCTGAAGTAAGCATTGGAACTATAAATGCTTGTGCTTTTGCATCTGTATTGCTAATACTCATTGTGACTTCTAAAAAAAACTGAGTTCCTGTAGGCCAAGATGATAAAACATGTAGGGTATTTGCAGGTACAACAGTAGTAATAGTTGTCATGGTTGAACCAAGCGTAAGAAACCTCCATGCTCCTGTATAGTAAGGACAATTAACATAGGATTCACTAGATGGATAATACAATGGAATATAAGTTTCCGCGACTATCGAACCATCAATTCCATTTGTTCCATCTGTACCTTTAATTAAACTCCATGAATAATCCAAATAATTAGTGCTTTCAGTTGAAGTTAATTTATTATAAGCAATACCAATGTGAGTTCTTCCAGTTGGATCATCACTTATATTTGATCCATATATATCAGTTGCATACTTTATCCAAATATATCTAGGAGTTCCGTCCAATCCAGGTTCCCCAGGTATTCCTTGATCTCCAACAGCTTTAACCCAAGTATAAGCAGAAACAGATGTAGAATCGGCTACTACATTATCAGAATAAGTTCCCATATAAATTCCTGCTGTTTCACCGCTATTTTCAGTAAATGTTGCTCCGCCATCATTAGAATATTTAATATGAAAATACGATGCTTTAGTATCAGCATACACTTTTGCCGAAGAAGCAATAAATTGTAATAATACACCTCTAGAATTATAATAAACATTAAATTTTAAATTAAATTCATCTCTATTTACATTAGTGGTTACGGTCAAATCTCCTAATATTGCAGGAAAAAGATATGAATATAAATCATTATAATCAGCAATATATGTATTATATAATACTGTCATTGTTGTTGATGGATATAATAATACTTGTGATTCAGAAGATGCTAAATTTGTCTTTTCCACAAATATAGAATCCCATATTGGTTTTAATATTTGAACTTTTTCATTTTTGGTAATTTTACCACCATCAGCAATTTCATCTAAACTCATTAATGCTGAAGTAGCATCAGTTTGTGCTTTATTTGTCAATGCTTTTGTTATATTTGCCGCAACATCATCTGTATACTCAGTATAATAAATCCAATCAGAATCAACATAACTTCCAGTTAATCTTTCTACTATACATATTTTAAAATCTGAATTAGATTGTTGCCTCCATAAATCCTGAATATTATAAGGAGGTTGAGGAGTTGTAACAAATACTCTTAATTCTGAATCCAATGATCCTTGTGCTCTTGAAGCATCAGATAATACTTTGATTACATCCACATTGTCAATCAATTCCCATTGATAAACACTTGATATATATGAAAATCTATAAGCGTTTCCTTCAACTACATCATAAAACAAATCACCTATATGATATCCTTTAATTGTAGATGTATCCCATTCAATACTTGGTAAATTAGTCAATAATGGAGCATAACCGTAAAAGTAACACTCTATTTTACTATCTACACTTTGACTTTGAAAATTAGTATTATCAGCATTATATAATGTATCAGCAAATAATTTTAAAGATGTTGCTATTAATGCATTGGGTTTAAAATTATCAATTTCTAATGTTGATACTTTTGCTATAAGTGCTGTTTTCGTAGTTTGTAAACTATCATACAATGTTTGAATATTACTTATTTGTGGAGCAGTAATTGCTTTTGGTACTGATAAATTAATCCAATTGTTTAGTTCTGTTTGCAATGAATTTAAAGCATCTTGAAAATTTGTCTTTTCATTAGGACTTATATCAGTCAATCCTAATTTAGTGGCGAGATCAGTTAATGGTTTAGATTCTTCAATTACTAAAGCTAAATCAGTTCCAAGTATAATAGAATCTGCTACACTAATTGTAAATGTACTAAATGCGCTATTAATTTTTAATCCTAATGCAATAATTGATTCTGCTAACCCAGATATTGATTCTCCTATGTAATCTCTTGCAATAACCATTATTTCTTCAAGCAATGCTATTTTATTATCATAATACAATGTAAAATAATTAATAAATGTCGCACCAACAATTGTAGAACTAGAAGTTAAATCAGCTAATATAGGACTAATATAAGAACTTAAATTAGAATATGCGGTTTGATAATTAGTTAAAAGTGTTGCAACAGTAGGATAAGTAGAATTGTTCCAATAATCTGCTTGCATTTCTACTGTATTTTTTTCACTTACAATAGCATCCCAATACTTCTTAACTGTTTTCTTTTCCTTTGATGTAACTGAAGTAGGAGTTGATGTTGCAACTTTTGTAATATCTACAATAACTATATCTCTATTTGCTTTTGCCATTTGAACTGCTAAAGTTGCCTCTGCTGAAATCAATGTTGTTCCTACAGCAATTCCTTGAGGTGTACCATCTATAATTTTAGTATTTATATCAGCATATGGTGCTTTTTTACCAGTGTCATAAAATACTTCCAATGCTGTTCCCTTGAATAATTTAGGAATACCTACAAAAGCAAAAGGAAATCTACCTGTTCCTGTATCTGTACCAGTTCCTCCACATCGAATCATTGCATTTAATAGATTTTGATTCCATCCAATTGAATTATATGATGTTAATGTTACAATTACTGTATCATCTAGTGAATTTAATTTTGTTGCTAAAGCATCCCTATCTCCATCGTTAGTATACGTGTCATAAATATGAGTATGTTCAGTTATTACAGATAAATCTTCTCTACTAATGACTGTAAGTAATAGACCAGTACCAGAATCATCACTCGCGCTAATACTCTTTTTATTGATCTTAAATATTCTACTTTTATTAGATTGATTGCCTCCTGTTCCACGAATATATAATTCACCATCAATAGAATATTCAGCAGTTAATAGATTTATTGCATTATTTAATGCTAATTTTGTACTCATTACTAAATCAAATTTCTTTAATAATGCTTTTCTTTCTGTTGATTTCATTTTCTTAGGGTAATTTATTAATGGTAATCCTACCCATTTATTTAATTCTACTTGCAATCCATCCACACCACATGAAGCAATTGTTCCAGTTAAAGAATTTTGATAATTATTTATTAATGTTGTTAATTCTATTGAAACTGTAAAACTATTTGCAATATTTATTACATCTGCACTTTCTGCCAATATTTTATCAAAAGAATCTCCCAATGAAACAGATTCATCATATGTGATATAATTATCTTTAGCAAAAGTTTTTATGTCCATTTGCATAGATGTTATTGCAACACTAACTTCAAATAATTGCTGATCTACTAAAGTTAATTCATTATCAATTTGTACTTGAGTAATTAATGCAGTTAATGTTTCTTTTTTAGTTTCTGCTATTTTAAGTTTTTTGTTTATGTCAACTCCTTTTGATGGTTTAATTGTGATTGGATAATCTGATGAGAGTTGATCTAACCAGTCACTTACAGAATTTAATGCAGTAACAATAGCACCAGAACTATTATCAACCTTAAAATAATCATTTTTTGCATCAAGTAAACTATTATATAATATATTGTCATCACCTATTATTGCAAGTAATCCATCAGCAATAGCAATGATATCACCAGATTCATCTTGTACTGCTGTTTTTAATAATTCTAATGTATTAGATTGTTCTTCTGTAATTTCTTTTGCATTAATATATACATTTACCTGTATTTGAAAATCACTTAATGCCGTGTTTAGTTCTGCAATTTGAGATTCCACATATCTTTTCCCATCATCTTGACGAGCTTTAGCCATTGCATTTATTAATTTTGATTTTTTATCTTCTACATCTTGGAACAAATCTCTAATTTTTATCCTTTCATCTTCAGGGCTGGAATCGCAAATAATAGCAATTGGATAAATTAATGGAGGTACTGTTGGACCTATCCAATTTGCAATTAGATATGACTGTAAGGTTGTTAGAGCAACTTGGAAGTTTGTTTTTTCATTTACGTCTGGAAGGTCAAGAAATTCAAGTTGAGTAGCGATTGTAATTATATCTAATGATTCTGCAATTAGTTTGTCTAATGTTAACTTGAGTGACTTACTCTCTATGGTTGTTATAAATCCGTCAGCACCAAATCTAGTGAGGTCTATTTCTAGATTTAAGAGTGAGCCATTTAGTTCTTCTATTTGTTGATCTACGTATTCTGTGGCTGTGATTAAAGATTCATTCCATTTAAGTTTATTAGAATCAATTATTTCAATATATGTATCAGTACGATACAGAAAATCTGCAATTTTATCTCTGGCAGATTTACTTTTTTTTATATCTGAAATAGTTAGTTTTATTTCTTTATTCTCAAAATTAAAACTAGCTTTTGTTATTGAAGCTACAACATCAATCCCTAATTGTTCTTGTATAATAGCTACTTTATTTCCAACAACTATTTTTTTATGATTGCGTTGTTCGGTAATTACTTCAAGAAAGTTTACAATTGATATTTCAATTAATGTCTGAGGTATTTTACGGTCATTCATCTCATCGATGGCTGCGAAGTATAAATCAGTATCTAATATATAACTCTCATTTGACCATTCTCTTTCAATTTCAAATCTAATTTTTTCTTCTAATAATTCCGGTGTAAAATAATTAGATTCAGAAAGATCGGTTTGGATAGTGTCAATTTGTAAATCAATATCTGCTATTTGAGTATTAATAGGATCAATCTCTAATAATTGCTTATCATCTATTGCTTTTTGCTGTACAACTAAATCTGCAAGAAGTGTTGTAACACTATGGCCTAGAGATTTTTCTGATTCTATGTTATCTTCAATTGTTTTTAATACATCAGTTAATGTTTTCATTTCATTTGTTAAAGTTGTTAATGTTATTTGCAAAGCAGATAATTGTGCCAATAAATCAGTATGCACCAATGCACTTTGTGTCAATGCTAACTTATAATCTAAAATAGCATTACAAAGTTCATCAGTCATATAGTCACTATGACTGGTAACTACGCCCAATTCATCTCTAATAAATGGATAAAGGAAATAACTGTAATCTTCTATCCAAGGAGTATTTATGGGGTTGACTCTTTGGATTGATAATCCATCTTGCCCATACACACTTAATCTTGTACAAAAATCTTCATCATCTTCACTTTGTGTAATTGTACGTAAATAGTTTTTATCTGTCAATCTTAGTCCATCGTTTATTCCAAACTCATCAGTTTCATAAAAATTAATCACTCTGTTTGTCGTATCAAATTGGGCAAGAATTTTAAATTTATCAGATATTTGATTATTTATAAATTCTAATTTTGTTCCTGTGATATTCTCAAATGTTCTATATGTACTATCAATTGAAATCGGGAATACCCCTAATGTCCATGATGTTCCTTTGAGTATTCCATCTGTAATTACGGTTGTAGTTGTGGAAATGCCATCAACTATTGTAGTAGTGTCTCTTGAAAATCCATTCATTATTTCTGACAATTTAACAGCACTCATAGTTAGATTTCTAATCCTTTTGTCATTTAGTTCATTTTCTAAAGAAACACAATTAACCTCAAGAAAATCAGAATTATCATCTGACGTAGGAACTGGACTAGTAATTACAAACCATTGAATATAATCACCTAGAATAAATTTAATTAGATAACGATTTTTTAATAAATCTATGTGAGGATTGCGAATTAATTTATGATTTTTAGTAATATAATAAGGCAAAGAGAATGAAAGTACATCCAAATCAGATATATTTATTTCTAGATTGGGAAAATATTCTTCTGGGAGATTTGCAATTTTTATTCTGTTCGGCTTATGTAATGATAATTTTGGAGTTTGAAGTTTTAATGATAAATCTATATCACTATACATTTATTTTTCTCCTTTCGAGAGTCAATTTTAATTAGAGAAGTTTAAACTGATATTTAAATTGAAGTTTACAAGTTCCAAAACAATTTAGGTTATTTACTCCTCGCTTCATGTTCAAAAATATTCCGTTGTGGTGATCATATCTATAAATATCTGGAATTGAAGTTGAAATATCTTGATGTTCATTATCAATTATTAATTCTTCATTTGCAGTTAGCGATGTTAAAGTGAATGTTTCTCCTCCATTTGAATTGTTAATTATTGATATATCTCCGTCTCCAATTTTAGTTAAATAGAGGATTGGTTCGCAATCTAAATCTCCTAAATTTTCAAAAATTATTGTAGTAGAAACAGGATTTGTAGAAATATCGTAGAGGTCAGAAATATATATGGGGGAGTAAACAAAATTTGAATCACATACAAATTCTACATCGATATACCCCATTCCATTGCCTGTGTGCATTAAATTTGAAGCATTACTACATAATGCGTAATATATATAGTCTGGATTTGAAGAAAAGATTAATGGAGCATAAAATTCGGTATGAAGCCATCTCTTGACCTCTCTCAATTTATTTTCATCAAATGTTTCAGTAAACGCCAAAGAACATTTAATTATTCTTGATGATTCTTCCATTCCTTGGAAAAATGGAATTGGATTATTTCTTACCCTTGTTTCCGTTATTGTTCTGTCTGTGATAAATTGTTCGCTGTAAAATCCTGAGTCAACATGGGCGTTAAGCATATTAAAATCTTGTGAATTTATATTATTGAATAAAATGTATAGACTTTCTGATATTGGCATAGTTATATTTCACCTCCATTTGTTTAAAAGTAAAGAGAAATTATTATGAGTAACTTCTCTCTACTTTGATTATTATTTATTTTTTAATCATTTTTACTAAATCTTTATAAACTAATTTTACTACTTCTTGTGCTTGCTCTCTTGTTGTACCTTTTGGTATTGTTATATTAAAAGTTGGATTTAGATTATTAGTCGTAGTATTTGTTAGGTTATTTGCTAATTGTGGCATTTTAAATGGTTGTAATGATATATTTGGTAAAATAGATGGTATATTTTTAATCAAATCCATCAATGAACCATTGATTCCTGTTCCATTGGCATAAGAAGGGATATTTAGGAGCTTTGCTTTACTAATGAGAGATTCTGTTAAATTATTGGGGAGAACTTCTGTGTCTTTAGGCAAAATCATTAATTCAGGGCCATTATTTCCACTAAGAAATGGTTTTCCATTTGGAGGAGATATTAATTCTCTTCCTTTTTCGCTTACTACAGACAAACCACCGATTGCACCATTTGTACCTGATGCATATTGAGGTGGATCTATCAAATCAAGCTCTTTTGCAGCAGATTTTATCTGTTTAATAGTATTAATTATTGCTTGAAAACTTGTGTCAATTTTACCAGCTTGAGTTGTTAATGTAGTAGTAAATTCATCAGCAAAAATATTGAGACTTTCTTTAATTCCTGTAATATTTCCATCAAGAATCAATTGAATCTTATCTAACCAATATTGATCATTTAACATTAATTCATTAAAAACTGTTTCTGTTAAAGTTTTTTGATCTTCCAATGATTGCTTCTTTGTCTCATATGCATCATTCTCGGATTGCTTCTTTGCTTCTGATTCTTTTTTTATGGCATCTAATGCATCTTGTAAATTTTGTTTACGAAGGTCAGCAGTATGAGAATTTTGCATATCATCAATTTCAGACTGTTTTTCTGCTAATTGGGCTTGGAGTTCAGCTAATTTAGTTCTTCCTTCTGCAGACGTATCTCTAGAATAGATATTAATTTGATCTTGGATTGTTTGTGCATCTGACTGAGCAGTATTTAAATTTTTATTGTAATTTTCAGCATTTGCAAGACGATCTATCGCTTCAATTTGAGCATTAATAACATCTTCATATGCTTTTTCTTCATCATCAAGATTGTCAATTACATTTTTATGTCTACGATCCTCATCTTTAACTTGTGTTTCTATTAATGCTACATCAATCTCTTTTTGTTGTTTAGCAGCATCTTTTAGAATTTGAACTATATTATTAGCGTAATCTTGCATAGATTTTTGATTTTGATTAAGTGTTAGTTTAAGATTTGCCATTTCATCATTTAAAGCTTTCTGAGCTTCAGTAGTTAAATCTGTAGCCTTTAATAAATGACCAATAGTAACAATTTCATTAAAAATTGCATCTTCTTTTTCTTTTAATATAGTAATTTGTCTTGCTTGTTCTTTAGCATATTCTTCAGATGATTTATCATACAAATCCATTATTGATTTAGACAGATTCATTTTTTTATCTAAATTAGAAAGAGATTGTTCAAATTTCTCAATTTCAATTTGGATTAAGGAGTTTTTTAGGGATTTTAGTGATTCAGAAATAGTATCAATAGAAACTCCTGTATCATGATATGCTTTTTCCAATTTTGATAATTCATCATGAGTCATTCCCATAGTTTTTCTAACTTCTACACTAGAATCTTTAAATTTCGTTTGATAAGCGAGTGTGTCTTCACCTTTGGGATCAAACCATGATAAAGTTTCTTTGACAGAATATCCACCTTCAGATGAAATTTTTGCAAATTCATCTTCCATTTTTGAACGAGCTTGTGACAATTGGGATATTTGTTTTGACTGCCCTTCGATTAGTTGTTTTGAGAGTGATAATTCTGAATTATAATCTTTTGCAGACTTTGCTATAGAAATTTGTTTTTCAAGGAGTTTGTTTGCTTCGCTTGTTAAGTTTGCTTCTGTTAAGAATGAACGAATTAATGATTCTTCTATTGAGACGAATTCTGAGAGTGGGGTTGTGGGGGATGATTTTTCTTTTTTTGATGAAGGATAACTTCCAGAATTTGCTGCTGATTTTATATTTCCAAGCAATGCTTTCATTGCACTAATCTTATCATCTACACCATTATCTGCATTAAGTTGTGACTGT
>Ga0209728_1000707_pt1 | contig 24431 bp, 38 predicted proteins | sample RifGroD1_FD_183997 | JGI IMG/M metagenome (GOLD analysis project Ga0209728, IMG submission 183997) | Groundwater microbial communities from Rifle, Colorado, USA - Groundwater D1 (SPAdes) (version 2) | ecosystem: Environmental > Aquatic > Deep subsurface > Groundwater | place: Rifle, Colorado... | reverse complement strand
ATGGAATGTCTAGTTGCTGTCGCTTAACCTCTTCTCTAAAAGATATTCAGGAAGATGGAGTAGAAGAATTACAAGGACATTTTAATTCCATTGGAGGATCTTCGATTTCTATAGGTAGTGCAAAAGTAAACACATTAAATCTAGTGAGAATTGCATTAGAATCAAAAGGAAACTTCAATGAGTATAAAAAGATATTGAAAGATAGAGTAGATTTATCACATAAATATTTATATGTACAAAGGGAAGTATTAAAGAAAAATATTATCAAAGGGTTATTGCCTTTATATTCTTATGAATTGTTAGATATGAAGAGACAATTTAGCACAATTGGTATCACAGGTGTATTTGAAGCAATTAAAATATTGAAAGGAGTTAGTGAAAACTCAACTGGTGTTTATTATAATGATGATGGTATTAAAATGGCAGGTGAAATACTAGATATTATTCAAGAAATGAATAAAACAACTACAAAATTATATGGTTATAATGCTAATACAGAACAAATTCCTTCTGAATCATGCTCAATCAAAATTTGTAAAAAAGATAAATTAATATTTGGGCAAAGTTGCGTTGATACATATATTTACGGAAATCAATGGATACCACTAAATCAACATTGTGATGTAATGGAGAGAGTTAGAGCATCTTCTATACTGGATGATAAATGTGGTGGAGGGGTAATGCTCCATATTAACCTAGCTGAAAATTTCAAAAACGAAGAGCAAGCATGGAAATTAATGAATAAACTTGCTAGAGAAGGAGTAGTCTATTTTAGTTTTATTCAAAAGATTAATGTATGTAAAAATGACCATTCGTTTCATGATAAAAAATGTCCAATTTGTAATGGAAATGTAGTTGATTCATATATTAAAATTGTAGGATATTTAGTAAAAGCATCTTCATATAAAAAAGAAAGAGCTATAGAAATGAAAGAGAGAGTTTTTTACAATGTTTAAGTAATAAATAAAATACAGAAAGAGGTAATTAATAAATGAATATTAATTGTACGGTAGACAGCGAAGAGGTAATTTTGCCAAAATATGAATCAGACTGTGCATCAGGAATGGATTTAAGGGCATGGAAATTTTCACGTTCAGACAATCTTAAAGAAAACTTTGATATTCCAGAATGGGGCATTATACTTTCTCCAATGGATAGAATTCTTATTAAAACAGGTTTGCACATTGAACTTCCATTAAATATGGAGGCACAAATTAGACCTAGAAGTGGATTAGCAATAAAAAATGGAATATCAATTATTAATACCCCTGGGACTATCGACGAAGATTTCCGTGGCGATATTGGTGTAATCTTAATTAATCATGGGGAGCAAGATTTTTTAATTAAAAAGGGAGATAAAATTGCTCAAATGGTATTCCAAAAAGTTGAGAAGTTTAATCTAAATATTGTTGATAAATTACAAGGCACATTACGTGGAGAAGGTGGTTTTGGGAGTACAAATATAGGGAAGGTTTAACAACCTTCCTCTTACCTTCCCAGAAAGGAACAAAAAAACAAAATGCAAATTATAAATTGGGATGACTACTTCATGTCTGTAGCATACATATCATCATTGCGTAGTAAAGATCCAAGAACACAGGTTGGTGCTTGTATAGTCGACACTAACCATCGAATCATATCAACTGGTTACAATGGAATGCCGAACAATTGCAATGATTCAGAAATGCCTTGGGAATCAAAAGAAGGACTAGAAGGAAAATATCTATATGTCATTCACGCAGAACAAAACGCCATATTATATGGCAAAAATGACTTACAAGGATGTACTCTTTATGTAACATTATTCCCTTGTAATGAATGTTCAAAAAGCATAATTCAAAGTGGAATATCTGAAGTAGTATATTTGAGTGATAAATATAAAGACAAAGAATTTTCTATTGCGTCTAGATTTATTCTTAATATGGCAGGAGTTAAGTGCAGACGATTGATTAGTGATACTAATATAGAAATAAAATTAAATATGGAAGAAGGTTTAAACTAATGCTAAAAAATAAATATTCTCTCGATAATATTTCCATCGAACCAAATTATACTGATAAATGGAGTTATGATTCTCTCAGCAATGGTGATTTTATTATGTTAAATGAAGTAGATGGTGATAATTGTCTTAGTTTTGACTTACAACAAGCAAAATTTATTAGAGACTCATTAAATGAAATTATTACATATTATGAAAATATACCATCAGTAGGAAATTATGTTGAAGTGATTAATGGAATATTCAAAGGATATTTTGGTACAATATTTGACATTGATATTTGTGATTCAATAAGACCATTGGCAATTAGATTAGATGATAATCCTAATTTTAATGATTGTACTTGTTTTGTGAATTTTGATGATGTTGTGAAGGGTTAATTAGTTATCCAAACAAAGTGAATATTAAAGTATTAGAAAGGAATTGATTAAATGAAACCATGTATACATTTTGACAGTGGAGTTTGCTATTCACCTGATTGGGAAGAACTATTTGGTGAAGGATGTTTATTAAATCATAAAGATTCATGTCCTCATTATAATCCTAGCAAATCAATCAAAGTAAAATATAAAAATTGGAAAAGTGAAATAAGTATCAGAACAATTATTCCTGTCAGTATTTATTATGGGTATACAGATTTTCACAAAGAAAACCAATGGTTAATGGATGTATTTGATGTGGATAAAGACGCTCTTAGAACTTATGCAATGATGGATATTATTGAATTTATTAAGGAGGAGTGAAATATTATGACAGGTAAAGATAAATTGATAGAATATTTAATAATGAATATGTGTCCAGATAGATTTAAATTAAATAGACTTATTATAACTTGTAAGGATGACTCTAGATGTGCTGAATGTTGGAAATTAGCATTGGATGAAGAATATGATACATAAACTACCAGAACCAAAATGGGATAGACCTCCTACAAAGAATAAGAAAGTAAATATGGAAAATAAATTATTAGAACTAAAAGAACAGTTCTGCAAATGGTATTGTCCTAATAGAGGAAAAGTTGAAGATTATAGATGTTCTGGTGCTGTAGAATGTGTAGAATGTGAAAATACAATTGAATGTAATCAAATCCAAGAAATATATGTTAATTTTTGTGAAGAATGTAAAATTTCAGATTATATTGCATTCATCAGAGACGAACTATAATATTCACTATTCTATTTTTTCTAAATAAACATAAAATAAAACGACAGAAAGGAGGTGTCATAAGAAAGGAGGATTAATCTATAAATGGAAGAACTGAAAGAATGGTTGATTAATGAAATTAATTCTATTGATAAAGACCATTATAATGAAAGCGTTTATATGTGGAATAAAGGGTTTAAGAAATCTTTATTAGAAGTTTTGGATAAAATAAAAATAATTGAAATTAAGAATGAGGAAAATTAAATGAATCTAAGTATTCGTAATCAATTATATCAATGCACTTGTAGGCCATTTTGTTGTTCCGCTTGGTGTTATTATGCCAGTTTCGATTACTTATTTAAACTTGGTAAAGTTGTTTGCTCAAACCAAATGAATTATGTAAATGGCAAAAAGAAATTAAAAACTACCAGAAAAAGATAAAAGAATATAGCAGAAAATGATAGTTTATGTACTTATTGAAAGGAGAAATAAATTTGGAATACGTAAGATTTACTAAAGAAGACTATAGTGATTTGCGTCAAATATTAGATGAATTGGACGAGGTAAGCGATAAAGATATTGAATTATTTAGTATTCAGGAAAAGATAGCAACTATGTTAATTACATTGGGAAGAGAATTTGAAATATTAGAAAATGAAATATTTATTAATGATATACATAATTATAAAATTGTAAAAAGAAAAGCCAGTGTTGGTGATATTGTTCAAATTGTTAATCCTAGTGAAACTACTCCTTTTAATCATCGTCATGATAAAAGATTTTTTAAAGTAACTGAAGAAGCCGATGAGGGATTATTAGAATGGGTAAAAAGTTGTGTTATTGTTGGTTATATGTGTTTATATGATGATCAATATGTTGTTTTAGAATGAATAAATCAGGAACAACTACTTATTATGCTGATTTTAAAGTCGGAATATTATTATAAAGGAGATGATTAAAATAAAATTATGGGAATATGTTCTTGCGAATGATGAAGAAGCAGATTTTATAAAATGGAGAAGTGGAGAAACTGACTTAGGAGATAAAACATTAATTTATGACTATTGCCCTATGTTTTTTACATGCTTGATTGGCACAGGATTTGAAATAGCCTTCAAATTAAAGAATAAAAAAGGAGAATGTAAATATCAAGAAGAAGATCATGAAACTATTCGGTTAGAAGATTATGATAGCAAAGAACAATTCGAAAAAGATTTTCTTAAAGAATATAAAATCTGTAGCGAATGTTGGAATAGAGAAATAAAGGATAAAACTGATGAAGAATATGAGATATATTTAAAACTAAAAGAAAAATATAAGGATCAAGGTTAATTAGTAAGGAGAGACTTATAATTGGAATCTTGGAAACACTGTGCAAAAACTTGGTATTCTATTGATATTTCATTAGCAATGAAAAATATTAAATCTGGTTCAATTGTAAAATGCAAAGTAAACGATACGGGTTGTTTGTTTAATATTCCTAATAAAAATAATCCAAATATAAATCCAGAAATGATTAAAGATGGAAAATGGTATGTTTATACTTGGTCTGATTAAACCAAATAAAATAAATAATAGAAAGAAAGAAGGAAAATTAAATGAGCTTATTAATACAAGAAGACAAAGAAAATATCTTAGGTAGAAAATATAATGTTGAATATAAAGTAAATAATGATTCAATACATACTTTTTCTAATATTTTAACTAATGTAGATGGAACTTATTTTTGGTTTAGTAGTTTAGAGGATGGACTAGACATTATTCGCCAAGATAGAATTGTGACTATGATTTGTTTAGAAAGAAATAAAAAATTGACTAAAGTAAGTAATAATATAGATTCTTTTGATATTGCCGTATATTGTGAGATATGCGGATGTCAAACAAATAGAAGTAATGGAAGTTTTACAGGTGATGATGGAATATTTGTTTGCGATAATTGCGTTGATCCTGACTAAATGAAATAATGATTTTGAATCCAATTAAGAAAGGAATATGTAAATGTTTAATGGAACCATTGAAATGAATAATGATTATCATGCCATGAGATCAATAGATTCTATCTTTACAATAATAGAAAACTTCAGAAAGAAATTTAATTTAGAAATTATAGATATTAAAAGAGAAACTGAGGCAAAGTTAGACAAATTTGTATTCGAATTATCACAAACAACAATTACTTTTTCTTTTGCCTCGTTTAATAGAAAGTGTGAAATTATTGCATATGATGAATTAGATAAATTTTGTGAGAGATATAATTATCTAAATTATTATTTAACTGATTTTGATTTTAAAATTGATGATGAGATTTATTACAATCATAAAATGGGAATTGTCACAGAAATTCTAGATGATAATTACATAAATGTATTATTAAATGGAAATGAATCGCCTAAAAAAGAATATAAGTGTTGGGCAATGAGATTAAATTAATATTAAATCTTACTAATTAAGAAAGGAAAAACCACATGATCTCAAACAAAGAAAACTACATCCAAGAAGCAATGTATAAATTCAACTTCAAATTAGTTGAAGAATTTATGAATGAATACAAACTATCTGAACTAGATGCCAGAAGGGGTTTAGCAGAAATATATTATCATAATGAATTTGAAATCGTTTAATCAAATTAATTATTATCAAATCAAAGGAGGAATAATCATAGATATTCTACTATATAACTCAAAAGATGAAGTAGTTACCGCATATACTTCTAACAATCCAGATTATCAAAATGGTGAGGAAATAACTATTAAAGGAAGCAGTAAAAACTATAAAGTTGTTGATATCAATAAATATCGCGTTATGGGCAGAGAACAACATATAGTTTTAGAATTGAAGACGATTAAGTAAAAAAGGAGTGATAAACAATTATGGAAAGCAATGATCTTGTTTATTGTTCAAATTGTGTTAATTGGGATTTTGCAAAGAAATACTTAGAATACTTTGGTTGTTGCACTGATTGCTTCAAGTGTCCCTGTGGGTCTTGTTCTTGTATTAATCCTGAAAAGGGAAAGAAGTTTGAAGATAGACCAATGTTTGTAGAAATGAGTAAATGAAATAAGCAATGTAAATATATCTTCTTATTTCATTTATCATAAGCAAAATGAAATAAGGAATAATACAATTAAGGAGTGATTAAATGCTCGTAAAAATTGGAGATACAATTTATAATTCTACTCAAATTCCTATTCTATTAATTTTAGATCAAGAAGAGAAAGAACTTATTGGAAATATGTCAGAGGATAATCATAAATACTGTTCGTTTCCTGATGATGTTAAAGCTGATGATATTATTGATTTTATGAAAACTGATAAAAATATTTAAATAAAATTAAAAGGAGAAATATTAATATGAGAAACAATGTAAACATTACAAATAAGGAAATTCTAACAAACAAAGAATTAGAGGTAAAACATTATGCTCGAATGAAAGGATTCTTGACTGCTGATTTTGAAGGAAGGGACTTTAATGAATGTGATATTATTTTGAGGCAAATTATTAAAGTTGCTTATGAGTTGCTGAATGAGAAAGATGAACATGTTGTTGGGTTTGTGCAGTATTAGGTTTATACATAAAGTAAGAAATAAAATTATATTGACTCTGTGCTGTAATTAATATATAATAATTATATGGATGTAATATGTAGTGCAGAGTCAATGAAAGGATGTGAAAAATTTGGCAAGTAAATCTTTATTAAGTCAAACTAGTAAACCTAAGAAAGTGGATAAGTATAAGGAGACTAGTGAGCCATCTAAATTTAAATATGCTTTTGATGTAAACGAGTCGTGTATATACAAGGGTATTATTGAGGAATATAGAAATACAGTATGCACTATTACAAAACGAACCCACAAGAATCAAAATGAATATTATACTATTAAGTTTGCTTTGGACGATTCTGAATTGAAGGATATAAATGGTAATATTTTGCAAGGTCTAGAAGAGTATGAGTTAAGTTTAGTAAGTGATGAAAATGATAATATTCAAGAAGATGGTATTAGTAATTTGTCAGAATTAGAAAAACAAATTATTGATAAAGGTCTGATTCCGATGCGTAATTTTAAAAGTTGTCAAAATCCTATCTTGTTTTATCAAAAATCATGTGAACAATGTCTAAAAGAACCAATATGTATCTATTGGAAGAAATATTTGTACGATAAAGTTAAATTTTAGATAAGAGAGGAAGATATAATAAATGATTAAAGTAGAAAATATATCAGTAATGAATTTTGAAAATGCTTTGAGAGGATCCAGAAACCCTCTTGAGAGTTGGAATCAATCAGATAGTTATTATGATAATGGTCAATATATTATAGGCCCAAATGATTTATCGCTTGCACTAAAACTAATTAAAGCTGGTTCTGATCATAGCAAATTTCTTAGGCAAATATTTGTGTCAATGGATATAACTGCCCCTCTTTATTTGTATAAAGAATTCGATACATATAAGGTTGGAACAGTAGCTAATTCCACAAGTACAATGCATACATTACATAAAACAGAAATTACACCTAAATTATTTTCTGTAGAAAATTTGTATGGTTTTTATCAAAAAATAAAATATATCCCAAATATAATTAATGAAAAAACAGAAATTTGGATAGAACATCCTAAACTTAAATTATATATGATAAGCAACCAAGGAAGAATAAAAAGAAAAGAGTACATAACTACAAATAATAGTTTATGGAAAGAAAAAATACTTAAAAATATTGAACAGTGTGATGGATATATGAGAGTAAACCTATTAGATAATGAACAAGATTTAAGAAATATATATATAGTTCATAGGTTAGTTGCTGAAACATTTATAGAAAATCCATTATGTTTACCAGAAGTTAATCATAAAGATGGTAATAAGCAAAATAATATTGTAGAAAATTTAGAATGGGTAACTCGGAATGAAAATGAGCAACATTCTTATGATATTATTAAAACGAGTCATCATGATTTTAATACCCGTAAAAAAACATCGCAAAGTCTTTTGAAGTTTTCACACGAAGAAAGAAAACAAATAATTAAAGAATATAATGAAAATAACATATCTATGCGAAAATTAGGATTAAAATATGAGTGTGATCATACCACCATAAGTGATATTATTAATAACAAAACAGGAAACATAAAAGAAAATAGTTTTGATATCTTTATAAAATACTGTGAATATCTAGAAAGTTTAAGACTTGAATATATTGAAACAAAAAATAAAGATACATGGATTCAACTTATTCAAATGCTACCATCTTCATTTAACCAAACTAGAACTATAACATTAAATTATGAAGTATTAAAAAATATGTATTTTTCTAGAAAGTTGCATAAATTAAGTGAATGGTTAGATTTTTGTGGTGTGATTGAGGGATTGCCATACAGTGAAATGATCACTATTGAAAGGAAGAAATAATAATGAAAAATAAAATTTTAGAAGGTAAAATGCAAGACTCAGGAGAAAGACAACAATTTGATACTGGAGCTGTAAGGGATACTACTACAGGGAAAGGTCGTTTCGATCTTTTATCTCCTGAATTATTGTTCAGATTAGCTAAATGGTCAGAACTTGGAGCAATAAAATATAGTGATAGGAATTGGGAGAAAGGAATCCCTATTTCTAGATGCTGTGATAGTGCTTTAAGGCATTTAGTTAAGTATCTTGATAGTTGGACTGATGAAGATCATTTAGCAGCCGTAGCATGGAATTGTATGGCTATGATGCACTTTGAAAAGCATAATCCAGAATTACAAGATATACCTGCATGGGTGAATAAACATGAGTAAACAGAATTTATTTCTAGATATTGATAATAGTATCACAAATAGCACTAAAGCCTTTGTAGACACCTATAATCACCTATATAAACACCATGAAGAATTTATTCCAGCACAATGGGATAAAGTTCAAAAATATGATTTCAGTGATCAATGTGGGATATTAAAGACTTCTTCGGATAGATTAGAAATATTTAATAATTCAATATTCTTCAAAAAGTTAGAGTTTATTAATCATAATACATATGGAGTAATAAGAGAATTAAGTAATAAATATAGAATCTTATTCATTTCCATTGGTACACCTAAAAATTTATCATTAAAATCTCTATGGTTGGAAGAAAACTTTCCATTTATAAATGATTACATCTTAATCAATAATGGAAACAAAATTGATAAATCGATTGTAAATATGAATGAAGCTATCTTTATTGATGATTGTACAGGAAATCTCGATTCTTCTAATGCAAAATTAAAGATAATTTTTGGAAGAGAATATGAATGGTCACAGACAAAGGATTATCAAAGATGTTTTAATTGGACTGAAGTAGCAAATAAATTATTATAAATAATCAAAGGAGAAACAAATGAATTATTGTGAAAACATAAAATGTAATCGAATCTCGTCATGTTTATACCCATGTGAACCATATACAGATTACATAATTAATTTATCGTTAAAGAAAAATATTCCTAAACAAAATAAATTGTTGCCAAATTGTAATGATATTGAAAATTTTCTTGAATATGATGTTTCAAATGACATATGGATGAAAATTATCAATAAAGAAATTCCAATTATAGAAATACTGGATGAAAATGCACTTTATGATTATCTTGAGACTGAAAATGATAAATACTGTAAACAAGAGGGGATTTGTCCTGAATGTCGAGGAAATCTTGTTCTAAAGGTGGAATACGAGGAGATATGGGGATCAAAAAGAGAGTTAGAAAGATATTTAGTTTGTGAGAATGGATGTTAATAAAATAAATAAAACAACGAAAGAAGGAAACAAAATGAGTAAAATTAAACAATTCAAATGTAAAAATACCACTAATACTAACAACATAAAATATCAGGTTAGATTTGGAGTGCAATTAAATGATAATGAAGATGGGTCAGGAGTTTTCGCAAAACCTGAATATTATTCATCAATTGAAAAAGCAAAAGTTGAAGTAATTAATATATTCAATGACGATATTAAGGCAATGTTTCCTGATGCTACACATAATGGATTATTTATGACAAAGGATATGAAATGCGAGTGTTGTGGTGAAAATGTTAGTTCTGTAAAATATAGCAATGGTGGGAAATTACTGTTTGGTAGACTTGATATAAAATTTGAGGGAGGAGAGGGATTTATTGATATTGTGGAGGGTTAGGAATAATTAAATTGCAAGGGTGCTGAAAGGCATCCTTCTTTGAGATTTACAAATTCAATAAATAATAAAAGGAGTATGTGATAATTTGTTATTAACTAAAACCGTAGTAGTAAAATGGAATTCCAAAAATAAAAAATGGCATGAAGAAAAAGGTTACATATTCACTAAATGGAAAGACGAATTTGAAGTCAAAGTTGAAGATTTGTCTAAGGGATGTCGTGTATTTGTAAAAATTGAATGTGACGGTTGTAAGGAAATAATAGCAGGAGTAAGGTGGGAGGATTATTTAAAACAAGTAAAAGAAGATGGTACATATTATTGCAAAAAATGTGCAATGAATGGACATAAAAAATGGATTAGTTTTTATGAATGGTGTTACATAAATCTATCTAAAGAAGAAGCAGATTATATATTAAGCAGATGGGATTATGATAAAAATATTGATAAATACGGAAATAAATTGATGTCAAAAGATGTTAGTTATGCTTCGCAAGGTCTAAACAAAGAAGGATATTGGTTTAAATGTCTTAGGCATCCCGAACATGGGAGTGAGTTAAAAAAAATTAGTGGGTTTACTAATCAAAGCGGAAGCATTAATTGTAATAAATGTAAAGTGGTTGCGAGTACTCACCCTCATTTAATTACTTTTTTCATAAATGAAGAAGATGCGTATAAGTATTCTTATGGATCTCACGATGAAACGATGTTCAAATGCCCTCATTGTAATTTTCATAAAAAGATGAAAATTAAAAATTTTATAAGAGATGGTCTTTCTTGCCCAAAATGTGGAGATGGAGTTTCTTACCCCAATAAGTTTATATTTAACTTATTTGAGCAATTGTTGGATAAAAATTTTCAAATAGAGTTATCAAAATCAATATATAAATGGAGCAAGGATTATAGATATGATTTTTATATTGACAAATTAAATGGAATTATTGTTGAGGCAATGGGAATTCAACATTATGAAGAAGTTAAAGGATGGTATTCTTTGGAAGAAACACAAAATAATGATTTTGATAAAGAGTGGTTGGCTAGAAGTAATGGTATTAATAACTACATAATTTTAGATTGTAGAAAAAGTCATATAGAATGGATAAAGAATAGCATAATGAATAGTAAATTACCACAATTACTTAATTTTAAAGAAGAAGATATTGATTGGTTAAAGTGTCATGAAATGGGTAATAAAAACTTAGTTCAAGTGGTTTGCGAATTATGGAGTAGTGGAATTAGAAGTACCACGATAATAACGGAACAATTAAAAATTGGTAAAAATACTACTGTTAGATATCTTAAACAAGGAGTGGAATTAGGATGGTGTGACTATGATCCTAAAGAAGTTCTGTCTCATAAAGAATATAACTACAGAAAAGTGATATGTTTAACAACCAATGAAATATTTGAAAGTGTGTTAGAAGCTTCAATCAAATACAATGTTAGTAGTTCAAGTATTTCTGCTTGTTGTAATAATAGACAAAAGTATGCTTGTCGTCATCTTGTCACAAATGAAAAACTATTGTGGATGGGTTATGAGGAATATTTAATCAATAATCAAACTATAGGTTGGTATGATAAATATATAGATGACAATAAAGATAGACTTATTGTAAAAATACATAAATAATTAATCAATTTCTGTAATGATAATTAAAATAAGCACTTTCGCCTGAAACAAAATCTCTAAGCACTTTCTTTACAAAACCAAATGGGTTCTTAATATAAAATTTCGCATTAAACATAATATTAAGGGCTTCTTTCAATTGATCTGCTGAAACTTTAAGTTCTTTTGCTATAGTAGCGAATGTGATACCCTCATTGGAATCTGGATCTACTCGACAGTCCCCAAGCGTTTTTATGATAGACCAATCTTCTTCTTGATTCCAAAATTCTTCTTTATTCTCCATAACTCCCCCTAAATCCATACATACAGAAGAAGTATTAATTGTAAGAGTATTATCTGTAATGATCGTACAAGAATTATCCGATGGGAAGGGAATATCTTGTACGATTTTTCCCTGAATAGACTTATCCACAGGTTTACTTGCGCCCATAATATCATAAAACAAATCATAATCTATTCTATATGATTTTCCTTGATACCACTGTCCTGACTCAAATTTCCTAGATATGAGAACTCCTTGATTCTCTAAATCAGATATGGCATTTTTAATTGTGGTCACTGACATTCCTAATTCTTTAGCCCACAACTCATTTGTCTTGTATACCCACATTTTACCTTCTCTTTTTTTAGTTGCTCTTGGCAACCAGTAATGTAACCTAGATAATAATTTTGCTTGAGTTTCACCAAATTGTTTAATTACACTAATTTGAATTACAATAGGTGTTTCATTTTCCATAAGTAAATTCATAATAAAAATCCTCCTAACATTTTTTTGCGAATAGCAATGCTAAGAGGTTGAAATGAAATTTTTAAAATGGTATAATAAACACATAATAAATTTCATTTAGCCTCTGTGGATCTCCTATTGATGTCGAGTTTGCCGACACAGCATCAATTAGGAGATTTTTAATTGCTTATTCAATTAATTTTACTAAATTATTACTCAATAAAAAAGTTAGGAGTATGTACGTTTCTACACAACTACTAACTTTGATTTCTTTCATTGATTAGTTACCAAAAATATAGACTTGATTTTCTATCTACATTTAGTTATAATCTTATCAGAAGCATCAAAGCAATTGTTGTTTGAGAACATTTGCTTGAAAGCCTGTCAAGTCCTTGCAAGACCTGATGGGCTTCGCTTATTTTATTGAGTTAATTTGATTGAGTTATATATTCGACAGGTTGATACAAATCTCCTTCTAGGAATAAAAATTATCCACAGGTAATAGTATATATTATAATTTCCTTTGTGGATAGATAGTCTTCGACAAAATTTATCCACATGTTGATAACTTATTGGGCCTGATAATAAAGCGAAAAATAAGCACTATCCAGTTAATTTTGGATAGTGTTTTTAATATTTTCCATACGTTTTTCACCTAACATTAACTGGCAACCATATTTTCTCCTTAATTTCCAATCTTTCACTTTCCTTTTTCATCTCATTAATTCTCTTATCACATTCATCTTTCATTTCTTGTCTCATTGCCCTCAACTCCAATACATGACTTTCTCTTAATTCATTAATCTCCTTCAATCTATCTTGTTTTGATTCAGCTAATTGTCCTTCTAAAAATACTGATTTACCTTCAGATTCCTTCAATTGAAGTTGTAAATATTTATTAGAATCTTCCATTTCTCCAAGAGAAAACTCTAATTCATCTACAGACCCAATTCTTTTCTTCATCTCATCATTTTCTACCCTTAATGTCTCAATTAAGTAATTTGAATTATTGTGTCCGGCCTCTAATTCAATATTCCTTTTAGATAGTTTTTCTGCATTTTCTTCTGCTTCTTTCTTTGCTTTGTCAGAATCCCTTTTGCTGTTTTCAGCAATATCAATTCTTTCTCTTAGAGAATCTAAGGTTGTTTTAAAATCATTAGTCAATGTTTGAACTGTTTCTTGATGGAATCTTTTTTGATCAGCTTCACTACGGGTAATTTCAGTAAACATTTGGACAATTCTTTCTACATGTTCTTTCATTTTTACCATTTGTGGAGTTATAAGTTCAGATATTCCACCTGATTCTGCTTCTAATTGATCTTTCTTTAGTCTAATGACATCAAGCAATAAGTCTTTTGATGTTAAACCCGTGCGAGTTTGAAGTGCGACCCATTCATTTTTACCATCTTCATTATCTAGTCGGATTGAAAGTGATGGTGAGGATGTTTTTCGAGTGTCTTCAGATTCATTCATGATTTAGTGCCTCCTTTGAGGTTTAATAATGTATACATTTTAGGTAGTTATAATGGTACGTATACGCATGTATACGAGTAAACATTTGTATACATTGATATTTGTTTGTATTATATCAAGAGCAATTGGATTAAGCAAGTGAAGTATAATTTTATAAATTAATAAATTAATAAATAAATATATTTGACATAGTTTTCTATTTATGTTATAATATTAAGTAGGGAGGAAGAAATATAATAATTTATAGGAAGAGGAGGATTGGATTGTGGGATTAATAACTAAAGAGGTAGAAATCGAAGTGTCTCGTAATGCAAAATGGTTTGAAGACAAAGGATGCCAAGTTCCAAGAGTAATAAATAGTAATAAAATTAATGTTGTTAAAAGAGGAACAAAAATTATAGTAAAAGTTGAAGATTTACCTGAAGGTTCTGGAGCACTAGTTAATGTCGAATGTGACGGTTGTGGCAAAGAATTACCTGATATGAAGTGGAGTAATTATAAAAAATATCTACACGAAGATAATAAATATTATTGCCAACAATGTGCTAAAAATGGATATGTTAGAAAAATAAATTTTAAAGAATGGTGTTATGAAAATCTACCAAAAGAAGAAGCAGATACAGTAATGTTAAGATGGGACAATAACTTAAACGTAGATAAAAACGGTATAAAAATAAAACCAGAAGATATTATATATAGTTCTAACGGGTTGGATAGAAAAGGTTGTTGGTTTAAGTGCCTTGATCACCCAGAACATGAATCTGAATTGAAAAGTATTTACGGTTTTACAAGTGATAGAAAAGGAAGTCTTAATTGTAATCAATGTAATTCTATATTAACCATATATCCAAATTTAGTTATTTATTTAATAAATAATGAAGATAAGCACCTTGCTATTAGAGCAGGTAGGACAATTCAAGTGAGATGCCCAAATTGTGGTTTTGAAAAAAGTATGAAAGTTTATACTTTAACAGGACAAGGAATGAGTTGTCGCTGTGGAGATAAAAAACCATATCCAGAAAAATTCATGTATAGTTTTTTACACCAACTTAAAGAAGATTTTATTACGGAACTAACAAAAACCACATTCAGTTGGTGTAAAAATTACAGGTATGATAATTATATAAATAATGTTAATTGTATCATAGAAACTCATGGAAAACAGCACTACGAAGAAACAACGGGCAAGTGGGGTTCATTAAAAGACAGACAACAAAATGATATAGATAAAGAACAATTGGCGAAAGAAAAAGGCATAGAACATTACATAATAATTAATTGTAGAAAATCTGAAATGGACTGGATTAAAAATAGCATTATGAATAGTAAACTTCCTAAACTATTAAATTTCAATGAGGAGGATATAGATTGGTTGAAGTGTCACGAACACGCAATAACATCAAATATAGTTAAGATGACTTGTAATTTATGGAATAAAGGAATTACTACATCAGAAATGATGCCTATTTTTAAAATGGGGAAAAGTGCTATAATAAGGTACTTAAAACAAGGAAATAAATTAGGATGGTGTAATTATGATTCAGAAGTAGAAATAAAAAATAACTTAACAGCGATGAGTGAAAATAATTGCAAGCAAGTAATATGCTTAACAACAAAAGAAGTATTTAATTCTTTAATTGAAGCTGGATTAAAGTATAATATAAAAGCGATGAGAATAGGTGCTTGTTGTAGTAAAAATAATAAAACCAAAACAGCAGGAGAGCATCCCAATACAAAGAAAAGACTTATATGGATGTATTATGACGAATATTTAATCAATAATAAAGTATTTGGATGGTATGATGAATATATGAAAAATTATATTTGCGATAATAAAACAAGCAAGATAATATGTTTAACGACAAATGAAACGTTCGATAGCATAGCAGAAGCATCAAGAAAGTATAAAATAAATAAAGTTAATATATCTCAATGTTGTGGGAAAAGGAATAATACAAAATCGGCAGGCCTCCATCCAAATACGGGAGAGAAGATGGTTTGGATGTATTATGACGAATATATATTAAAAACTGAAGAAGAAATTAAAAATATATTGAACAATGTATTTTTCCATTTTGATAAAAGAATAATATGTCTAACAACCAATGAAATTTTTAATTCTCAAAAAGAAGCAGGAGAAAAATATAAAATATTCTCCAGTAGTATATCATCTTGTTGCTCACATAAATTAAATTACGCAGGGAAACATCCAGAGACTGGCGAAAAAATGGTTTGGGCATATCTAGAAAATAGTTAAGTATAATACTATTTTAATCGACAAAATTTACTCTTGCATCTCCTTTTAATTTGTAATACAATTGTAATACAAATTAAAAGGAGGAATTCTTATGTTATTTTGGGATTGTGGGAATTCATATGGTAAGGCTTTAAACACAAAAGGTAAAGAATTAAAAGTTTTATCTTTAATAGGAAAAATGCAAGATGTCCTCACGGAAAAACCATTGTTTAATCTGGATGGTTATTATATCGGAGAAGATGCAATTCTTCATGGTTATGCTCAAGATTATTCACTTGACGAAATTAAAACTGAGCAGAGTACATTCAAAACATTGACTAAATATATCCTATGCAATTATAAAAATGAAAAGAATATAGTTTTTCTTTTCCCATTTGATTCTTATTTTACTGAGAAAAAGCAAATAGTTGATATATTCTCAACCAATATAGATATCAATTACAACATAGGGAACAATCATTATACTCATAATTTTGAACCAAGTCTTATAAAAGCACTTCCACAGGGATTTTGTGCAGGAATGGATTATTTTTTAGATGATAATGGTAAACCAAAAGAAGATATTCCTAACGTTACTTTAATTATCGATATAGGGATGGGCACAGTTAACTATATTTACCTTCTTCGAGGCGAGGTTGTCAGAGAACTTTCACATACAACATCAAACGGAATGCACCAAATCTATAAAAGAAAACTTCAAGGAAGAAAAATTTATGAAATAGATTTATATGATGGTTATAACTCTCTAGCAGATTTATATTCTGATGTAGCAACTTTGGTTAGAAGTGATGTGGCAACATTTTATGACATAAAAAAGATTGATAAAATTGTTATTGTTGGAGGTGGAGGTACAGCCATATATCATTTTTTCCCTTGGAGGAATAAAATTCTTCACAAAGGTCAATTTACAAATGTTAGAGGTGCTAAGAAAGTTGTGGAGAACTTGTCATGGAGGGAATTAGAGGATGGGAGAAATCAGGACATTTAGAGATGATGAAATTCTCAAACCTTTCTTGGACGCAATTCCCAAAAGGAAAATTAGTAAAGTTGTCAGAAGAGCATTATATGATTATTTTTTTAAAGATCAGGACAAAGTAATGTTAGAGGACGAGGAAAGTTATTATATAGACGATATTAAACAAAATGTAGTAAAAGTTGAAGAAGTCAAAACGCCAGAACCAGTTAGAGAGATAAATTTTAATATGTTTGATGATTAAATATGCTATAAAGTATTAAGTCCTGAGAAATCAGGGCTTTTTTATTTAATATAAACTCCCATTTATTACAAGGAATATTAGACAATCAGTGGTTGATATACATTGATATAGACTTTTAAAGAATGATAAGAGGTGATTGAGATTTGGATAAAATGTTAAGTAAATTGGAGGTGGATATTATAATTCAAATGAAAGAAGATGGTATATTAGATTCGATGAATTCAAGAACGATCCAGAATGTTGCCAAAAGAATTGGAATTAATTATTTTAGGGTTAGGACGAATATGAACAATTTATACAATTTAGGTTATATTTTAAGGGGATTTCGTGAAAGAAGTAGCAATACTTATTATTTAAGCAAAAAAGGAGTTGAAATTATTGAAACAAAAACTTGAATGGATTCCTGAGAGCATTGTATATTGTGAAAATCGTGAATGTTTTCTATAGAGATCATTAGAGTTTTATGCTATTGGAGTTTTATGGAAGAAAACTAAAGGGAGAAAAGATTTTCAATTAAGATGGATGCCTTGGATAAGTGATGAACTTGAGAAAATTAGTGATGAAGTTTATTTTAAAAGGAGTGATTATCAATGACAAGAATAGACCAAATCTTAAAAAGAAAACCCTTTGTAATTCCTAGTGAATGTCCAGAATGTAACTCTAAAAATATTATGGGATATGCTCAAGTTGTTACTCATGCTTATATTAATCTAACTGATATGAGTATTGATGAAATTGACTCAAATAGTGATGTTGAATTAGAAGATAATGATCCTAGATATTGGGATTATCAGTGTCGTGATTGTGAAAATGAATGGAATGATTATGGGCAAGGGAAGAATTAAAAGCAAATGATTAAGGAGGAATAATTAATGATTAAACAACTTATATCTGATGTTCAAAAGCAAATTCATAGTATTTTTGTAGGTAGAGCAATTATTAGACCTCCTTTTATTAATGAAGAAGAATTGATTGATTTTACTGTTAAATTAACAGATATTGATAAGAAAACAGTTGCTAGAGTATTGGAAGCTGAATTTATTTTTCTTAGATTGAAGGGAGTTGTTGATAAAGAGGAATAAAGAGTAATAAAGACAAAATTGCAAAAAAATATCCCCAATAAGGGGATTTGGGAATGGGTAGACTCCTAATTCAATAAACCTGCTAATGTTAAAATTCCTGAGTAAATCATTCCACCGCCTAGAGCAACATAAAATCCTGCAACTAATGGCATAATCTCATCTCCTTAAAATTAATTATGACTGTATTATCACCAACAATCATAAGAAATATACAAAAGAGATGAGATTATAAAGTTAGATAGACTTATGCTAAATTTGTTCGGCATAACACGTTATACCTAACAATATGCTACAGGTCATTCAATTTAGAACTCTTTTATCATATTTCCTTAAAGTAAGGAGTGGTAATTTATGTTAAAGAAAAATACTGTTAAAACTCACTTAAAAAAACATGGAATTAAATATTTGCAAGGAGGATTAATAATTGGATATATCATCCTAATTGATCCTTCAGTTGCCCTTGGAGTAGCAACAATTGAGCAAACATCAGATCAATTTTACAGGAAAGTCTTAGGTCTTGGCAGAGCAGTAATTTTAATTAAAGGAGGATTGGAAATAGTTCAACATGCACTTGCTGGTGATTTTCAAGCTACTAAGAAAACCATTCTAAGTTACTTAGGTATGTATGCTCTTTTATTATTACTTCCTTACGGTTTAGATCAAATTGATGCCATGATAGGAGGTTTGAAGTAAATGATAAATTATGCAGATTGGTTTACTACTGCTATAAAAACTGCATTAAAAGAAAGTGTTACTGAAACCTTAATTTGGGTTATGACAGGAATTATTTCAAACATCATATATGTATCTCATGCTGTTGCATTAGTTGGTGGAGGAATTCTAATTATTCTTTATGTTGCAGGTTATAAGTCAGGACTTCAAAAATTAGGTATTACTACTGTTAGTTATGCTATGATTAAATATTTACTAGGATAGGAGGTTGTCAAATGAAGGGGATTAAATTAAGTAATTATTTTGAAATTATTCACCCTAAGTATGTCTACCTAAAATTAACTCCAAATAATTCCATTGAGAACAAAAGCACAGATCGAATTGCTAAATCAATTTCTACAATCTTTCAAGGTGTTTCACGCCATATCAAAGTGGAGGAAGGGAAATTAATAAGACTTTATCCATTTAAAAGACAATTCATGGTTGGAACCAAATACAGTTATCAATTGCCAGAAAAGGTATCTTATTTTATTTTTATTAAAAAAGAAAGCGTTGAATTCTATTTTATTATTCCAGAAAATTACTTGTCACTATTGAAAGAAAAGATTAAAGATTCATGGGCAAATGTTACTATTAAAGAAGTTGATGCAATTCCTATATTTTGTGAAAAATCAACTAAGTATCAATTAGTTTATTCTAAGGAAAACGCACTTAGTTTATCTATTGATAAGCGTAGTAGCGAACTTCTTAGTTCAAATCTCAATGTCATAGATGTATTAGAAGATGGAGATAAAGTAGGGATATTCTATAATTTTATCCCTACCAATCAATTTCCATGGAAATCTGAGTATAAAAACACAATTCAAAAAGTAAGAGATGGATTACCAACCGATAGGCAAAAGATAAGTGTAAATTTCCTATTCAAATTTCTTATTACTATTGTTGTCGAGATTAGTGATTTATTAGGAGAAGTTACTTCTGGTAAAACTTCTAAAAAGAAAGGATTATCAACAGATAGTTTAGTGCAAATGGAAAGAGTTATTGAAAGGATGAATAAATCAGCAGTTAGTAAATCAACTTATTCTAAAGCAACAGACGTTATATTAAACACCCAAATTATTATATTATCAGAAAGTGTAAATAAATTAAGAGAAATTAACCATGCTAAAAGCTTGTCTCAAAGTTTTGAGGTAATAAATGAAGAGGATGGCGGCAATTCTCTTAAAACAAAATATTACAGTCAGAAATTTAATCCTACTGATTATTCTATAAAAGGAGCAGAAATTAATAAAATTTCATCTGGAGAATGTCAAAATTTTATTGCTTTAGCAGGTAGAAAAATTCTTGATAGATTTAATTTTATTGATAAAATTAATACTCAAGAAACACAAGTTCCTGAAGATTTAAGAACAGGTATTATGTGTGTAGGAACAAACACATATAGAGGCATTAAGCAGGAAGCATTTCTTAGTACAGATAAAGAATATCAGCAATTGTGTTTGGTCTTGGTTGGGCCTACTAGAAGTGGTAAGAGTATATTAATTTCTAACCTCGCAAAAAATGCAATGGAGCATAATGAATGCTGTTTAATATTTGATTTTATAGAAAACTGTGAATTATCAATGGAAATTGCTAGTGTATTTCCTGATGATAGAGTTAAAGTTATTGAATGTGGTGAAATAAGCAAACTTCAAGGTCTTGGGTATAATGAAGTAGGAATAGATTCTGATGTATTTATTCAATATGATAATGCTAAAAAACAAACTACACAATTATTAACTCTTATTAATTCTGTCAACGCAGATGAAAAAACTCTTGCTCCAAGAATGGAAAGGTATCTTACAGCATCTTCATTAATTGCATTTATTCAAGGTGGAAGCATTAAAGATGTTTTTGATATCTTAGTAGACCATCAAGTAAGAGGAAATTTTATACACAAAGTCCCATCAAGTCAAAAAGATAATTTATCAGAATATCTTTCTGCTCTCGAAGAATTAGATGAATATGATAAGCAAGGAAATGTTGTAGGGACTAAACACTCATATATCACTGGTATTTTAGATCGTTTGCAAAAACTTAAATCAAATACCTATATGGAATTAATGTTAAAAAAAGGTACTGAAGATAATATTAATTTAATCGATGAACTTCAAAAACCACAATTAATATGTTTAAGAATGCCTGAATCTATGTTTTCAACTGATGCAGAAAGAGACGTATATTGTACTTATTGGATGACTAAGTTGTGGTTGTCACTTCAATTAAGAGCAGAAAAATTTAGAGATAAAGGGGATAGGATTAAGGTAAATTTGTTTATTGATGAATTATATCAAGTTAATCATACCGAATTATTTTTAACTGAGAAATTATCGAGACTCGCTAAGTTTCGGCTAAAACCTATTATTAGTTGTCATTATTTGAATCAGATCAAAGGAATTAGAGATGAATTGAGAAGTGCAAATGCAAGTTATATGTTATTATCTGGATGTGATAAGCAAAATTATAATGAATTAAAAGATGAATTACAACCATATGAGATGGAGGATTTATTGAAGTTGCCTAGATACAACTCTTTAAATTTAATCAAATGTAAAGAAGGTTATGCAAAGTTTATTACTAAATTACCTGCTCCCATAAAGGGAGTATGATTTATGAATATTTTGATGGATACATTAAAAAACAATAGATATTTTATTATTATAATGGTTTTATTAATTTATTTGTGTAGTAGGAAGTATTTATATAGTGAGAATGATACTTGGATTATGCCTGTTGAGGGAGTGATTACACAGGAGTTTAAAGGTGATTTGCATCATGGAATTGATATTGGTTGTGGGACAACTCCTATTCATGCGTCTAATAATGGGATAGTTTCATTCTCTGGATGGAAAGGCGTATATGGAAATTGTGTTATGATATCTCATAGTAATGATATAGAGACATTATATGGGCATAATAGTGAGAATTTAGTTAAAGTTGGGGATAAAGTTAAACAAGGGAATATTATTGCAATTAGCGGAAATTCTGGAAGGAGTTTTGGGATACATTGTCATTTCGAATACAGAAAAGGAGGGATTGCGTTAAATCCACTAGATTTTATAAGGGGTGATACAAAAACAGACAAAAGTAATAATATATCTATACCAAATTTTGATGCTAATAAATATTTACCACAAAATATTAATGATTTTAAAGATGAGTAGTTGGACATGCTCATCTTTTTTAATAAATTTTATAAAAACTAGTGCTAAAAACTTGCGAAATTAATAAAATGATTATATATTATAAGAAGAGGAGTTTTTATTATGATTTTTAAATTTGATAAAAGTGGAAATATGGAAAATGTTAGTATGGAAGGAGACATACAGGATATGGCAAAGAAAAAGGATAGGCTTGCTCAAATGGATATGAATGTGGTCAATCAAGTTAAGGAAGAGGTTTTAAATACTATGACAGAAACTGCAGCAGGATTTGAGAGTCTAGATGAAATTGTTGGTGATGAGGATATGGTTCAAAAAGAGATGAGCGAAAGTGAAGTATGGGACAGAGGGAGTCGTGATGGGATGATTGATAATGGAGAGAAACCTATGCCAGCGTTTGGTAGTTTGAGTGAGAAGATGAGGACAGAAGAATCAAGTGGAGATGATAGGGAGCAAATGAAAGTGGAAGAATTTAATGAGACTAGGAACATATTACAAAATGATAAAGATGAATTAAAAAGAAAAAGAGATGAAAATAAGGCAAAGAAGCAAATGAGAGAAAGATTAGATAAGTTAAGTAGTTCTTTAGACAAATCGTGGGATTTAGAGAATTGCCAAATTGTCTTGAGGGATAATAAGCCGTATAAGTACACAGTATCTTTATCTTGTATGCAATTAGCAGAAATGTATATATCTGGTATTTTAATTTATGATCCAGACGTTCAAAGAGGCAGCAAGACTAACAAAAAAGGGGAAGAAGTTCCCATATTGTTTTTGAAGCACTGTCGAGAAATCAGAGATTCTATTTTAGACGGTTCAATTCACGGAGGAAATTTGAGTCTTAATTTTCCTACCGACAACAATGCAGAGCTTTTTTATGATAAAGATTCTATGACTTTAAGTGGTAATGGCCCAATTACCATAAATGACGGAATGCATCGCATTTATGCAAGTTATCTGTGGTATAAAGAGTATATTAAACCTAATAGCACTTGTAAAAGTCCTGAATCATTTTATTTTCCTGCTAATGTTGAACATCTTAGTAAACAAGCAAGTTGTGATTTATTCAAAGAATACGCAGTTATGGGAAAATCAATTAGTAAGAACAGAATTTCCGTACACAATGTATTTGACAAGAATTATGAAATCACACAAAGAGTAATCAAGGAATCTCAGCTTCGTGGTCGTGTTGAAATGATTTCTAATTCAATTAAAAAAAATAGTCCCTGCATTATAACTTATGGTACAATATTGAATGGAATATCGGAATTTAATATTACTACCAAGGGAAAAGAAGAAGAAATTGGTAACTTTATCATAGAATTTATAGATTATTTGATTGAACTTTTCCCTTCTCTGATGGGTAATGTAGAACCTGAATTTAGAGCATTAGAAAAACAAAAATCTTTTGTTTTAGAAAAAATGTTTCAAAATTCTTATTTTGTGTTGGCTAGTAAACTCCAAAGTAGAAATGATTGGAAAGAGAGATTATTTAAATTAACACAAGGAAATTTTTTATCTAGGAATAATCCCCAATTTAAATTTTGTCTACGCGATGAGGACAAAATTATTAATAGTTCAAAAATTCAAAAAGATATCACTAGGATAATCTGTGAAAGAGTTTTGACTTCATGATGAATGAAAAATTGTAAAAAATAGAGAGCAATCACATTAATTTGTTTGTGATTGCTCTCTATAATATTATTTGTTGATTTCTAAATATTTATCATAGTACATCCAAACTAACGGCTCGCCAGTTGTTGACTTGCCTGCTGATTTATGTTTTCCTTTACAACAAGCAGAAATATTTGGTCTAATTGATTCTCTACCATTCAATGAAGCTTCATGTATGGAGTTAAATATTTCACCAGTTGTCAAGCATATTAC
>Ga0209728_1000706_pt1 | contig 24440 bp, 59 predicted proteins | sample RifGroD1_FD_183997 | JGI IMG/M metagenome (GOLD analysis project Ga0209728, IMG submission 183997) | Groundwater microbial communities from Rifle, Colorado, USA - Groundwater D1 (SPAdes) (version 2) | ecosystem: Environmental > Aquatic > Deep subsurface > Groundwater | place: Rifle, Colorado... | reverse complement strand
GGTTTATGAAAGTCCCTAATAATGGGTGTGAAATATTTCAAATAACAGAAGACCAATATTCTTTTCTAAGTCCCAGTGGGAAAACAAGAGGATTTGTGGAAATACAATTGATTGAAACATATGTCTCAAACTAATATTTTTAGATTAGAAAGGATGGAAACAAATGAAAATTATTGATGAATTGATTGAAATACTGACGGAAAAACAAAAAATGTATATGGAATTGTCTCTCAAAAAATTAGATGAGGGAAACCAAGAAGGCAGTTCTTATAATGAAGGTATTGCTATTGGAATTGTGAAAGCTATTGATGATATTAAATACGCTAATGAGCAATTAATCAAAAGATTGAATGAGTTGATTTAAACTTCTGATATTCTAAATTAATTAAAGGGAGAGTGTATTAATATGTTTGAAGGATTACCAGAATTTTGTTACTCAAAAGAGCCACTAAGTGGAAAGACCATTATTTTACAACGTGGTCAGGATGGCTATAACAATCTTGAAAATGGTTATGAGGAATTAAATCCAGAGGAAATGAATGTAAAATTGGGAATAACAAAAGCTCAAGTTGCAGCTATGTTGACAGGTTCAATGTTTGGTTGGAATGTACCAGGAGCAAATCCAGAATCGTATGACGAAAATGGAAATTTTAAATGAAATGAAAGGATTGATTGTTATGGACAATTTATACAGTCGGAATAATATATCTGATGTTTTAATTGATATGTCTAAAAATATGAGTGAGGATGCCTTTGTTAAATGGGCAGAGAGTTTTATCAGTGGATTTCTTAAACAAGAGGAAAATGTTATTAAACAAAAAGAAGAATACGAAATACAAAGATCACTTTTAAAAAAGCATGAAGAAGAGCAGAAGAAATTAGAAGCGGAACAAAGGAACAAAGACAACTACAAAGAAACTATTGAATTTAGAAATGGTTGGAAAATTATTAACAGGACACCAATAATGTCTGAAAATGAACGAGAAGAAAAAAAGAAAGCTATGTTAATGGAGATGTATAAATTATTAGTCAAAGAAGTATAAAATGTTATTTTTATTTGGTTGAATAGAAAGGAGAATGAAAATGGAAATCAAACATTCTTGTTGGCTCTGCTTAAATTTGTGCTGTGATCATGCAGAACAAAAATCATGTATCAAAGGTCACAAACTTAAATTCATATTCAATATCAATGAATGCTCAGATTGGAATGGTTAATCATAAAAACATCAATAACAGAACAGTCATAACAGATCGAACATTATTTTGGCATTGAATTGTACCATTTTTATTTAATTACTTATTGGTATTGACATATTAAAATAAAAATGGTACAATCTCTATACGGTTGCGAAAGGAAGTGAAAAACAAATGGAAGTATTAGAACAAAAGAAGTTAGTAAATATCATCAATGAATATAACAAAATAGATTCTGCAATCGTAAAAAGTAATATAACCAAATATATAAATAGATCCGAGTATAAAGGAAATAATCAAGAGTTAGCTGATAAGGTTGGATTAAATATAAATACAATCTACTTATACAGACAACCAAAAAAGAGAACTAATATAAGTTTTGAATCAGCATTGAAAGTGTCAAATGTTTTAGGAATTAGTATATTGGATTTAATGAAGTAAAAATAAATAAAAATATGAAAGAAGGATAAAGATACATATGGGATATCGCACAACAGATCATAAGAAAGCAATTATTAAAATGGTTAGGGAGAAACGTGTAATTCTTCAGACAAATTTAGCAACAGTAATGAATAAAAAAGATATTAGTAGTTCTGTTGAGTCTTTAGCAAATGAAGGGAAAATAAAACGTGAAAAGGTAAAAATAAGAGGTAAAGTTGGCAATCTAACTGAAATGTGGACTGTATATAGTAATGAAGTAAAAGAACCAGAATTACTGGATTTTAAAATGAAAATGGTTAATAAGCCATTTGTTAGTCCATTAGAAATTCATCATTGTTATAAAAGTATGGATGACCCAATAACTTCTGTGACAAAAGCAGAAGTAATGCTGATAGACAATAATACTTCTAATAATGTAATAGATATTCAAGATTATATCGTAATTAACAATCAAGGAATGCAACTCAAAGAATATAAAGGGCAAAGAGTTGTTACTTTAAAAGAAATTGATACTGTACACGAAAGACCGTCGGGAACGGCTAGGAAAAGATTTAATGATAATAAGGAAAGATTTAAAGAAGGTGTTCATTATTTTGTCATTAAACCTAAAGATTCTCTAACGTCCGTTTTTCGGACATTAGAAATAACCATACCAAATAGGGGAATGACCATACTTACAGAAGCAGGTTATATGCTATTGGTTAAAACTTTTACTGATGATTTATCATGGGAAGTACAAGAACAATTAGTTAAATCTTATTTTACAGTCCAAGCAATAATTAATAAACAAGAATCCAATATTCCAATAACAAAAGAGACTGTTGATCTTAGTGGAATATATGACTTTATGCAAATGTTCTCTATGGTTACTACAGACTTAAATAATAGGGTTAAAATGTTAGAAGGCACAATTGAGTTAATGAAAAAAGCAATCACTACATAAGACTAAACAAAATATAAAACAGGACTCTACATCCTGAATATATTTTTCAATATTATGTAAATGGTATTGCAATACAATTAAAAAAGTGGTATAATGAATCAAGAAATAAAATTTAAAGAGGAGTGAATATACAATGGAGATTGAAGAAAGAATCAAGAACAGTATTAAAATTGAGTTCATTGATTATAATGGCAACAAACATGTCTACTACAATGAAGAGACTCCTTCGGAACAGGTTAAATTTGTTGGTTTTAGTATGGAAAATTTTTTGAAATCAATTGGTTGGCCTGAAGAAACTGTTAAAGAAGTGTTAGAGTATATTAAAGACAATAGTTAGTGGATTGTGGGTAAGGGGAAGAAATTCCCCTTCTACATAATATTAATGGAACATTTGCTAGGGGATTAATTAAAATTTGAGAGGATGGAATTAAAATGAATGAAAGAGAATTATTAATTACTATGTTAACTAGAATAGGACACGAATTGGACATTTTTGAAGACAATGTAGATGATGACACTTGCTCTGTTCGATTTATCTTTAATGAAGATGGTTTATTAATTAATTCATATAATTTTTAATATTTCATAAGTTGTAATTTTTGAAGAATTTAAGAAAGGAGGATTTTAAATTGAGTAAAGAAAATGCAATTTGGTTGGTTTGGGCAGGATGGAAAGGTAATCATGATCAAAGTATTGAAGGTGCAAAATGCTCCAAATGTGGTTATAAACATCCTACTGTATATGGTTCACTAGAAAAGTTAGGTAAATTTTGTCCTAATTGTGGAAGTAAGATGAAAGTCGATAAGCAAGGATAAATTTCATTAAGAAAGGATTTGATATAAAATGGCACATTGCTATACAAAACATGTTGAATGCTCTGATATTGGTTGTTCTGAATGTAATATTAAAACAAAAGAAATCAAATATTGTGTAATTTTACCATTAAGAGTAGGTGGGGTAAAAGAAATACTAGGTAATCGAGTTTTTCATTGTACAGTCAATAATAACAATGTAGAAATTCTAAATGATAACTCAGAAAGAAAAATTCATGAATTAGATTTGAGTAAGGTGGAGATTGTGAATTTTTCTGATGTATATTTTAAAGAAGATGTAACGATGTGGTTACGATAACTTAAAAACAGTCTTTCGTTGCATTATAAATTTAAGAAAGAAGGCAATAAAATATTATGTATTCAGAAATTAAAGATGAAGTTAAAACTGTTGAAGGTGTAATGAATATGTCTTCACAAAATGTATGGTATGCCTATAAATGGGTAGGAGAAGGTGGTTTGACTGTAACTGATGAGGTTGAGGCAGAATTGATTAATCAAATGAATTTAAGGGGTTTATAGGTTAACTTTACTTTTTGCAAAATAAGAATTAAGGAGTTGATACACATGAACTCTATCGCTGAAATTGAAAATAAAGACCATATTGAGCAAGCAATTTATCATATTGGAATGGTAATGGGCCAAATATCAAATCAGACAACAACTTGGAATTATTTGAATGAAGCTATTGTTGATTTAAAAACAGTTTTGGATGTTGTGTACAAATAAATCTGGTTCGACAGAAGAAAGGATGATAATCAATGGACACATTTAAAGAATTCTATAATCATTCATGTGACATGGTAAATTGTATACCATGTGCCAGTTTAAAAGAAAAGGAAAAATTCAGAGATATGATTATGATACATTGTGTTAACTTTGCAAAACGCTATGCAAAAGATATTGAATTTAAGAAAGAAGCAGATGAATTTTTAGATTATCAAATCAAATATAGACGTTGAAAGGATTGATAATACATAATGGATAAAAATGTAGTAAAACAAATTGTAGATTCATTTCTAAAAATGTGTGATTATATTGAAGAATCAGATGCTAATAGATGTATCAAGTGTCCTGTGCAAAAAGACTGTTTCAAAGGTAAACACAAAGGATTGCCAGAACTTATGAGAGAATTAGGAATTGAAAGGAGAAAAGCATAATGTTAACTAAAAGAAGTCCTTACGGAGATCCCTATCCATCTATAACATCACTTCTGCTCCTATCTGACCAAGCAAAAAGAGAATTCAAAGCTTTACCTCAAGAAGAACAAGATAGAATAATTTCTGAACGAGAAGCATTACAAGAACAGAAAAGAGCAAATGCTTGCATAAATCAGGGGTTATGTCCTAATTGTCTAGAAAAACTTATTAGAGGCAAGAAGGATAAAAAGAATGGTTATAAGAGGACTTGGAAGTGTATTAATTGTGATAAGGATATTATTCATTAAGAGGGAGTGTTTAATATGAACAAATATTAAAATGACGAATTAGAGTTCTATGATGATGATAACATTCCGATATATAATATTAGCGTTGAAGAATGGAATTTAATGTCGCCAGAACAACAAGATGAGTACATAATAGCTAATAACATAAAAGTATGTTATTCTACTGACATCTCAGATACTTTATCAAGAGGTTTTGGACATTTAGATAATTGGGAATTTTGGGAATATCAATGTAAATATATTTAGAAAGGAAGCAATTCTTATGTTTGGTTTCGTTCGTAAGAAAAAAGTTATTAAAGAATTAGAATTTATCGAAAAACATATAAAAGGTTGGGAAGATATTTGGAATGATTCAAAAGATGAGAGTGTTAGGATTACTGTAACTCATACTTTGAGAACCATTAATGAACTTGTTAGGGATATTAAGCAATATTTTAAAGGAGTATAAAGTAAGGAGTATATCAAAATGACTAAGAAGAATAAAAGACAATCTAATTACATCAGTAGTGGCAGAGTGTTAATTAAATTTAATACTGGCACTCAGCTACATAAAAGTCTGAAAGATTATTCTCGTAAGAAGAAACATAAATCTAAGGAGGAAGATTAAAATGTGTTTAGCAAAATCATATACTCAACAATTATTATCTATCTATGAAAATATTGAATTAGATATTAATCGTCTTTGCAGAGAAGAAAAAATGGCAAATATGTTTGATCAAGATATGTTAAACACTATTGAGAACACCAATTTTAATGCTTGTGCTGGTTATAAATTAGCAAAACAGTTAAGGGAGAACAGATTATTTCGTAGACAGGTAAAAAACGAACTCGACACATTATTACGTCTAAAAACAAATATTGTTGATACAACTTATAATATGTTAAATGATCAACATCAAAAAATAATTCTCAGAAATAATTATTTAAAAGGTTTAGTAGAAAATAAAATTTATACTCCTAAAGTGATGGGAGTTGAAAATCCTGAGATAAAAGTTAAATCTATCATTAGAGACCCCAAATCTGATTTTATTCCTATTCTTGTGCCTTCTATTCAAATACAAACTGAATCTTCTGAAATTGAACCAAATCCTATCCAACTTGCAATACATAAAAAGACAAAATGTGAGTTACAAATAATTAACAAAATTGATGACGATCATTATCTTGTAAAAGATAAAGTTGGTCAATATCATGTTTTACTTAAGAAAAATATTTCTAATCTAGAATGTTTACAAACTGCAAAGTAGATAAAACCGTAATTTGATGCTATTATTTTCTTCGCATTGTATTCATTCGTCTTAACTTTGAAGATTATTTTCTTGACATACTTATGAAAATAATATATAATATAATTAATTAAGGAGAAAGGAGTTAATTATGAACATCGGAAGTTACATCAAAAATATATTAAAAGATCAGGGTAGGAGTCAAGCATGGCTTGCTAATAAATTAGAACTCAATGAAAAGACATTCTCAGGTAAACTAAAACGAAACAATATTACTGGAGAAGAATTATTAAAGATTGCTCAGTTATTAGGAATTAATTTAGAGGAATTAAAAGGGGAGATTTAAAATGGATGTAAAAAGATTAAAAGAATTATTGGTAAATTTAGATGACGATTTAGAAGTTTTTATAAGGAATTCAGTTAATGTAGTTGGTAATATACAAGAATTAGAACAAATTGAGTTATCTACCTATGGATTTTTTGGTAAAAGTGTATCTTGTATGATATTAAACACTTATAGTTCTAAAGAATTGGAAACAGATGAAGACGAAGAAATAATTGACTTTATTACAACCGATTAAAATCTAAAATTATATACTTTTTGAAAGGAGATAAATTTATGAGTCAAATAATATATCAGAACAATTTAGGCGAGTTCCTTGTTTATTTACAAGGACATGAAGTCACTAGAGAAGAAATTAAAATAGGTTGTATAACTTCTACTAGATGGACTAATGATCTTCAGAAAGCAAGAGTTTTTCAATCTCCTATATCCAAAGCAATTTATAAGGCTTTAAGTGAAAAAGTTGAAGGAGTAATACCTTGGGAAGTTAGTATTAAAATTGAAAGAGATTTTGTAAATTGACTTGACATAGGGCAAGCAATTAAAGGAGTAAGTTATTATGACAATGGATAAAATGTTTTCACTATTCTCAGACGAGAAACTAAGAGAAGCATTTGAAGAATTTCAGGAGCATGAAGAAACTCAAGTTCTCAAAGATGGAATTTTAAGAGATATGATTAATTTAATTGAACAGCAAAATTCAAATCAAAATACCATGTTGTTAATGATTAGTGTTGAACATGCTTTGTTAAGAGAAATAGCTACTAGATATTATAACCTCACCAAGTCTAAGGGAGTTTGTTCTGAAGAAACGTTAAATTTGCCTGATAAATTCAAATTTAGAAGTACAGTTAAGGGAATGCAAGAGACAATATATACAGCAATCAAAGCTGAAAATAGTTATGTTATTACATGGAATTTTTTAGGCGAACAGAATAACATGGTAATGAACATTGGGACTATGAGTTATCATTTTAATCAAAACGAGTATGAATTTGTTTATGCTTAAAATAAGTTGAAAGGGAGATTTTATATGTTTGACTATGTTTTTAAAAAAGTAAAAGAAATATATCCTAAAATCACAGATGAAGAAATCAATGAATTAATTGAAGAATCACTTCAGCAAAAGACCATTCAAGAGGTAATTATAAACTACATTTGTTTTGTTAAGACTGGAAGGAGTTAATTATGAAAATTTATTCAGTAGAAATTAAATTTGAAAAAGAAAAACATTGTTTAAGATGTCCGTTAAGAGATTATGTAACTGATATGTGTGATCTTCAAAAGGATGAAGATAATTGTTATATTGAATTTGAAAATTGGGAAGAACAAATGAAAAATTGCCCATTAAAAGAAATTTAATTACGATCAAAATACTATTTAAAATGCCTATTAAACAAAATTTATTGGCTCTAAAGAGCAGAAAGAGGTTATAAAAATGAATAAATTAAGAGTGTGGCACATTCCTCAAGTTGGTCATAATGCAACGTTATATGTCCCAGTTGAGTCAATAGAAGAAGGCAAAAAGGTTATGGATATTTTAGCTTGCTATGATTTATTTCAACTAGAGAATAGAATTAAACCTGATTATTGTAACGCATCAGGACTTCAAGTATTTAATGAAGAAAATCAAGAATGGGAAGATTGGATATTTGAGACAGAAGATAATTATTTTGATAATGTTGATGAGTATTTCGAAGAGGATGAAAAAATGAAAGCATTTGACAAAGAATTGTTTGGACAACTTAAAGGGGATTTTTAACGATTATAAAATGAAAGGAATGATTATTACATGGAAAAGATCAATAAAGCATTATTGTATGACATCACTGGAAAAATCATTGAAAACAATAACATTAGAAATGAAAGCAAATTCAATCAATTATGCGTATGGCAAGGAACTGTATTAGGTGATTCAACAATAGAAGATTTCACAGACTTTTTCAAAGAAAAATTAAATGCAAGAGTAAAATTCTGCGAAGAAGTTAAAACAAATGGTAGAGTTGAGCGCAATGAAGAAGGTGGAAGAAATGATATTCCTCATTTTGCCTTAGAAAGATTTGCATATGGTATAAGTTGGTGGGAAGATGTTGTGAGTTACAATGATAATTCTTATTTGTATTCTCAAGATATATTAGACAGGTATAAGGTTAAGTGGTAGGTAAATTGAATAATCCACTTTTGTTAGAAAGGAAGTAGATTAAATTGTCAAAAGTATTGGAAGATAAAATTAATCAAGAAATTAAAAAGAGATCAAATACGCTAGTAATTGGAATCGTGAATGATAAAAGAATTATGGGTAAATATCTTGGAGACATGAAAAATTATTTGGTTGTGAAAATATCTCACAATTTATTTGCAGAAGGATTTTGGAATATGGATATTTGTTATATATTGGGTGAAACAGATGACAATAAGTTATTAATCCAACGCATTGAGGATAGTTACACTGGAATTGTTGAGAAAAAATATGTACAATTTTCAGAGTGGAAAGCATATGAATTTTAAATATTTCGAAAGATAGATTTTCTGGGATATGAAAGGAGTTAAGTTAGATGGATATGAACAAATTAAAACTAAATGAATTAATCGAAGAAATAGAATATCTAAAAGAAGCAGAGGAATTATTGTTACAAATTTATATTAATGTTGGAGTTTACAATTTAGAAATATTGGATGAAAATTTTAATTACCCTAGACCATTGGCAAAAACATTATCTACTATGATTAGAGATCATTTTAAATTTGATGATAGCGAATAAAGGAGGAGTAATACCAATGAAAAATCTCATAACTAATGAAATGATCATAGACTTCAATGATGCAATGTGTATTCGAGGTAGTGCAATCATATTAGTAAAACAAGAAGATTGGTCTAATAGTATTGATATTAAATTACCTGAAGATATTTATGTAAGATGTATAAATATTGGTTTAACTGATGAATTTTATGATTTGCTTAAATCATTTTTTAGACATACGTATGGAATATGTGAATTGAGTTTTAATAATACTGGTACTACATTTTGGAGTTTTGGAGAATAGGAAGTGATAATAATTGAGTATTAATATTGCTTGTAAAGGATGCAAATTTTCTTCTCAGTATAAAGGAATTAACAACAAATGGTGTTCATTTAGGAATGGAACTGTAACTAATATTCGCAATTGTAAGGATAGGAAGTAGGCTAAAATTAAATGAAATTATGGGAGATTGTCAAATTAGTATCTGAAGAGAAAATGTTATGTCAAGGTTATAAATGGATAGGTTTGAATATACCTATAAATATGATAATTGAGTTTGATAATGGTAGTTTAGTTTATCATACGCTTATGAGTGATACTATTTCTAGGGATACTGTGACTTTATGTAATGGTGAAATTAATACTGAATTTGAGAGAATTTAGAACAGTAAATTTATAGGTGGTATTATTATCATGTCTATTAATTTCACAAAAATGTCTAAGAAGCAATTAGTAATTATTTTACAGAACATAGAGAACTCATGTAAAACTTTTGAAATTGCATCTAAAGAGGAAATTAATTTAATAAATCCAGAATGGCATGAGGGACGTAGAAGTGCATTCTTGCAAGCGTCTGAATTTATTCGTAAAGCATTTTGTGTAAAGGGTTAAGACAGGGATTGGTCGGATTGGAGGAAAATTTTTATGAATATTAAAGATATGGTTATTTTAAAAAATGGAATCAAAGGAGAGTGTGTAGAAATAGATAATGAAAATGAAATGGTTCGATTAGATTACCTGTTTTTAAATGAAGAAACTATGAGAGTACATAGAAATATTGAATGGTTCAATATTTCTGAAACTAAGGAGTTGAGATTTTATGATAGGCGTTAAGATGGAATTACCAATAGATGATATTATACAGAAATATTTAGATGGAGAATCATATCAGACAATTGCCAAGGACTACAACTGTAGTAGTACAGTTATTGCAAATAGATTAAAAAATAGTGATAATATCTTTGTTTTAATAAGAATGAGGAATAAAAACTCAAGGATTATTACAACGAAATTACTTGTTGAAGAATTTATGATAAATGGATTATCAGTAGAGCATTTGGCAAATAAGTATGATAGAAGCGTTCAATGGATTGAAAACAAATTATGTCTTAGCTATAATTATGAAGTAATTAAAAGAGTTAGGACTAGTGATTTATTTTCTGAATGGGAAAAAGATGCAATGGATGAATGTATTCAAGCTAGATTAAAAGGGGAATTTTGGAAAGAACCTTTAATAACCATGAAACATGCTATTAAAGCAGGAGGTGAAGATTTTTTAGATAAGGTTGTACAGATTCAAAATTTATATGGAGATGATATGTAACAACCAACAAAGACTCAATTCATGCTAAAAAATTTAAAAGAGTGGTAAGAACATGGAATTTATTTTAAAAGAAAAAGGTAAACCAGATCATTTAGTAATGAGTAATATGTTTCAAAAACAAATGGAGAGTGAATTTAAAAGATTCTGTACAGATGGTAGAGGTAGGTCATTTGATGAATATCTTAAAGGTACAGGATATTACATATCTGATGTAAGTCCTACATTAGTGATAGATTTAGATGAACTTAAAGAATCAGTTTTAAAAGAATATCGAGAAGATATAAGAAGATTAGATGAAGAAAGACCAGGATTTGCAAAAATGATGAAGTCTATGAATGGAATAGAAGTTTAAAAGAAAGGAAGATAATCAAATGAAAAAGAAACAAAAAGAAGAAGCACCTCGCACTATCCACGTTCTCAAGAATAATACACCATGTTCCACTTATGGAGGAAATGAAGTTATTGCTCAAGATTCAAAAGAAAAACTAGAAACTTATAAGCAACAATTAATAGATCATGGTCATGAGGATGTTTTTACTATTGAAGAACAAAAGCATGGAGGTTGGAGTAGTGTTATTAGATATAGTGGTTATAATCTAGTAGAACAGGATGGATTACTTTATACTCAAAGGAATGTTGATTTTGCTCAAAGAAGAGTTAATGATAGAATGTTTAATTTGAAGCAAATGGCTGAGAATTTAGGCGAATTGAAATTGAGTGTTTCGGATGGAGAGATAGTGAGTTATGATATAGTTATAAATTCAATTGAAACTATGTGGGATGATTTGAGTAAAGAGAAATTAAAAATCAAAATGGGATAGGAGTGATAATTATGTCTTTTATTTTTGATGATTTTTCAGAATTCAGAACAGATGTAAGAGAACTTATCCAAGAATATTTAAAAGAAAATCTTAGTATTCATATATCTACCGAAACCGATTGGGACTCAAATGCTGGTGCTTATCTAATTAAAAAAATAGATGTTTCAGTAAAATTAAATGGTGAGGAAATAACCAGTAATTATACAAGCCCTTAAAATAACAAAAATCATTGTAATTTGTTATTAGGGAATTAGAGCATTTAAGAGTATAATAGAGCATGAAAGGAGGAATATTTATGGAAAATTACACGGCATATTTTGATGCAGGTTACTATCCAGATAAGGAAGAGTATATTTTAGCATATACTATCGAGAAGGATGATATTATATGTGATTTTGGAATAAAGACTTCACCTTCTCCTAATTCCGGTTCTAGTGCCTCCGCGCTGAGTAAATATATAGAAACTTTTGCTTTAAGATTTTTATTGGAGAAAATAAATCAAAGTTATAAAGGTTGTTTATTTTATGTTTATGGTGACTGTCGAGATATCATCAAGAATGTTATTTATGGAAATAGTCGCGAAGAGCATAGAAACGTTGGAGATATAATAGATTCTTTTAGGTATTTATATGACCCTAAATTTATCAGATTATCTTGGATACCTAGTGGAGAAAACATGATTGTGGACTATCTTACCCAATATCCTAAAGCATATGATAAACTAGAATATAGGAAAATTATACTTTCTCGTGATTATAAAAATCCTTTTATTTTGGAAGCAAAACTTATATATGATGGGAAGTTTTATAAACGAGATAATACTCGTTATCGAATTAATTTATTTGAAGAGGTATCTGGAGTTTTATATCTATCTGTCAGATATGATGGACAACATTCAGATTATTTTATCATAAATACTAAAGAAGAAATTAATGAATTTATAGATGATTTATCAGATGATTGTTGGCAAATTAGATTTAACCATAGAATTTTTAACACTGGTGATTTATTCAAATATATAAACAATACTTATCTTAAATTAAATTAAGAAAGGTGGATACATATGATTGATGTTTTAAACAGTAATACTCTTAAAAAGCGTTTTGTTAAAGATTTCGATATTCCTATTTCTGTATTCAAAGAACCATACTTTACTAATAGGGTTAATCTTCTTGATGAATTATTCAACAGTAAATCTAAATGGGAGGAATTTGTTCAAGAAGTTTCTATTTTTGAAGATGAACAGCAGTATTTTGAGCATTACAATCAAATCAAAGATGCAGTAATTGACCATATTAAAAGTAAACCAGAATATCAAGAATTTAATAACTACGATTTCAACAATTATAAGGTTAATTCTTATGGTATAGGGGATCACGGAGTATTCAAACCAACAAATAATGGTAAACGGCTTTTAAGTTTTGACTTAAAGAAAGCAAATTTCCAAGCATTTAAAACATATAACCCTAATTTATTAGATAATTGTAATTCGTATGAGGAATTTATTTTAAAGTTTACTAAATTAGATCATATCATTAATTCCAAATATATTAGACAAGTAATTTTTGGAGCTTGTAATCCCAAACATCAAGTAACTATTGAAAAGTATTTGATGAATTATGTATTGAACATTGTTATTGATTCAGTTGGCGTAAAAAATGTTTTATCATATATGCATGACGAAATAGTTATTGATATTACATCTATAAATAAATTAATTGTAGTAAAACTTATTGAAGATGTTGAAAATTACAGTTGGTTAGCAGATATTCAAGTAAAACATGAGGAATATGTTGTCTACAAAATACCCAACACTGAATTTTATGTTCAATACTTTGAAGACGATACTTATAAATTTAAGTGTGTTCCTGTATTATTTTATCCTATCATTGTTAAACAATTTAATGGATTGTCAGTTGATGACATGGATTTAACTTTTTACCATGAAGGATATTTGAGTAGGTTTATAGAAATACCTAAATTTACATTTAAGAATAGAGAGGGAGAGTAAGAGGATGAATATGAATTACAAAGAATTAGTGTTGAATAATCCGCAATACAATTTTCTAAAAGAGAATGAGCATTTAGGAAGTAATATTATGTTGTTAACTTTATCAGGAAGTATTTCATATGGCACAAATGTTGCTTCGAGCGACACAGATATTAGGGGAATAGCATCAGAAAGACCAAATGAATTATTAGGGTTAGATATTTTTGAGCAATTCGAAAATAAAGAAACTGATACAACTATCTATGCTTTTAGAAAAATGATTAATCTATTATCAAATTGTAATCCAAATTGTATTGAAATACTCGCTACAAATCCAGAACATATTTTAATCATGACAGAAGAAGGTAAATTGTTAAGAGATAATATTAGATTGTTTTTATCACAGAAAGCAGGTAGATCGTTTGGCGGTTATGCTACTCAACAATTACGCAGATTACAAAATGCTTTAGCAAGAGACTCATATGAGCAACCAAAGAAAGAGAAACATATTTTAAACAGTATTAATATTTTACATCTTCAAGAACATTATAAACCATTTACAGAAGAAGAGGTAAAACTGTATATTGATAAAACTGATAGAGAGGATTTTGAAACGGAAATTTTTCTTGATATTAATCTGAAACATTATCCTTTAAGAGAGTTTAAAAGTATTCATGCTGAAATGAGTAATGTAATTATTAATTATGATAAACTAAATCATAGGAATAATAAGAAGTCGATTCAATCTTTATGGAAGCATGGGATGCACCTCATACGCCTATTAACAATGGGAACTGAAATTCTTCAAGGCAAACCAGTAAATACCTATAGACCAGAACGAGAATTTTTATTAGACGTCCGTAATGAGAAATATACTTTTGATGAAATATTTGAAATGGTAGATAAATACGAAGCAGAATTTATGTATGCTCGAAATAATAGTCCATTACCAAAAGAACCTGATCATAAGAAAATTAATGAGTTAACAATTGAGATTTGTAGAAGGGCGGTTAAATAATGATTGATAAAAGTAAAATTCCAGATGAAGCATTTTATATTCTCAATGACCTTAATTATTTAAGTTATGAAAGCTATATATGTGGCGGTGCAATCAGAGATATCCTATTAGGTAAAACAGTAAAAGATTTTGATATTACCACACAGGCAACTCCTGAAGAGGTTACAGATATATTTAAAGGAAAATATACTGTACTTCCAACAGGTATTGATCACGGAACTGTCACAATAATGGTTAATAAAATTCCTATTGAGGTAACTACTTTTCGAGTAGATGGAGAATATTCTGATGGTAGAAAACCAGATTCAGTTGAATTTATCAGAAATGTTAAAGACGATGTATTGCGTAGAGATTTTACTATCAATGGATTACTCTATAATGGAAGTGATATTATTGATTATGTTGGAGGATTGTCTGATTTAAACAATAAAAAGATTAGAGCAATTGGAAATGCAGATGATAGGTTCAAAGATGACGCACTTCGTATGATGCGCTGTATTAGATTTTCTTGTCAATTAGGTTTTAATATTGTAAAAAGTACAATTCAATCTATTGAAAGAAATGCTGAACTAATTAAAAATGTTTCGCAAGAAAGAATTAGAGACGAATTGATTAAAATTCTTATGAGTGATAAACCATCTAAAGGAATAGGATTATTAGCAAAGACTAATTTGTTAAAATACATCTTACCCGAACTTCAAGCGTGCGTAGGTTTTGACCAACACAATAAGTATCATAGCAAGAATGTATTCAATCATATTTTAAAGGTCTTAGAAAACACTCCTTGCGTCTTAAAAGTGAGATTATCAGCACTATTTCATGATATATCTAAACCTGAGACATTTACAATGGGTGAGGATATGGCAGGACATTTTTATCTCCATCATAAAATTGGAGCAGACAAAACAAGAGAAATTATGAAGCGTTTGAAGTTTGATAATGAAACTATAAATAATGTCTGTATTCTCGTATATGAACATATGGCAAGATATCCTAAGTTAAGGGAAGGATCAGTAAAGAAACTACTAAAACGTCTAGGCGAACATAATGTATATGATTTGATTAATCTTCAAATTGCTGATATTATTGGTTCAAAACCACCTTTTGATTTTGAAAATGTTGTTTTATTAAATAATGAATTGCATAGAATTATTGAAACAAAAGAACCTATTGCAGTCAATCAATTAGCTATAAATGGGCATGATTTAATTGAGTTGGGTGTTAAACCAGGGAAAATAATAGGTGAGATTTTGAATGAATTGTTAGGTTTGGTTATGGATAGACCAGAAATGAATACTAAGGAACAATTATTGCCAATTGCAATTTCTAAAATTTAGTTAATATTTGAAAGGATGATTCAAAAATGGATAGAGATAAAATGTTGTTTTGGATAAATCAAAAAAGAGAAGAATATGAAGAAGAGAAGTGTAAATGGAGACAAGATAGTCAATTTTATTATACTTTTACAGAAAAGATTGCAGTTTTAGATGAGTTATTAAATTTTGTAATTAAAAATTGGTAAAATTACAAATTTTCCATAATTCCAAAAACTAAAAATCAAGCTATACAAGGGTTTCAGGGTTCGTAATATCCCATAAAAATTGCATTTTATGTTAAGGAGGTTTATTTCTTTGGAATCAGTATTATGTATGTTATTTACATTAATGTTTTTCGGAGTATTATGGTTTTTAGTATTATGGTATGGTAGCAGAAATTGGTCATGCCCTTTAAATAGCGCAGGGAATGAACGTTGGAAAGAATTTTATAAAGCTGAAAAACATTGGAAAGAAAAATGGTATAGATGGGGATGGAAATAAATTGGTTAATTTATTTGTAATATTAAAAAAGGAGATGTTTATTATGTATACTTATGGAGAATTTTTAAAGAAAGCTAAAGCAAGCAACTCATATTCGATGGAGAAATGGTTTAAAATATTTCAGATATTATTCAATCTAAAAGATTGTGTACAATTTTATGCTGATTGGGAATATGATATTGGGAGTGTTTTTAAACTTAAATGAAAATTAAAGTAATCCGTAATTGTAAATCATGCTTCTATCATTACATGAAAGACCTTGAAGATGATCAATGTTACGAAAAAGGTGGCTGTCTTCAATTTCTCCAATTGGATTAAGGTTGGAGGATGTTGAAATTATTTTAGAAAATATTTCAGATAAACCTAAACATTCGCTTGAAATAATATATGATATGTGATATTATAAATCCATAAATAAATTTATCAGGAGGTACATAAAAATGAACAGATATAATAAACTTCTCCAAGAAGTAATTTTAGAAGCAAAACAACTAAATATTCCAATATCATCAAACATTGATCCTAATGTTATCATTAATACCAGAGCAAAAAGATTTGGAAGATGCTCTAGAAAATCAGACAAATACATTATTGAAATATCTTCAATATTTGATAAGGCAGAAGATAAAATGGCAAAACAAACATTGGCTCATGAGATTTGTCATACTGCCCCTGACTGTCTCAATCATCAAGCAAAATGGAAGTCTCATATAAGTAAGATGAATAGAGCATATGGATATAATATATCGAGAACAAATTCCTGTGAAAACATTGGTGTAGAAATGGAAATCTACATATTTTAGTAAGAAAGAGGTAATATAAAATGGATAATGAAATGTTTTATGAAATCGTAGAAAAAGCAAAAAAGTATGACCAATTAGCAAAACTAAATAGGAGTCATGAAGTCTCATGTTCTTTCTGTGGTAAAAGTCAATCAGCAGTTAAAAAGATTGTAGTAGGGCCAGGAGTTTTTATTTGCAATGAATGTGTTGAATTATGTGTTGAAATTGTTAATGAAGAAGTAGAAGGTAAAAAGGAGGATAAATAAGATGGAAGATTTAAAAATATTCACTCTTGAACAAATTGATAGTAATAATTTTACACTTATTATACTTGAAAAAATCAAAGTGGATACAACTAGAGATGAATTGTTGCAATTATTTTGGAGCTTGGCAGATAGATTAGAATATGATACAAGAAGTAAATGGTAGAAAATAGAATTACCATTCGAAAGTTTTTACAGAAAGGAGGTGAAAACACAATTGAGAATGAGAGGGTATACACTCAAAGAAATGTCCCAAATTCTAACACAAAATAACTGGAGAAAAATGCATAGAAAGAGTTCGCATATTACATTTCAAAACGCAGATACAAACCAGACACTGACTATTGTTGATCATGGAAACAATAAAGAAATCTGCAGGCCATTAGCAAAGAAATTATTAAAGCAAGCAGGATTGTTGGAAGTTTCTTATGGATATTAATACATAAAATAATTGAAGTAAAATATAATATGTAAAGGAGTTGAGGGATGTGTTGGTTTTTATTGGAATTGTATGGATTACATTAATAGTAATTGGTTTGGCTATGCATCATGTAGCGTGTACTCATAAATGAAAGGATGGTGTAAAATTATGAATGTAGTACAACCAATAAAACTCAAGAAAGATATTGAAGCAATGAAAAATTATCTGAAATCAAAATCTCTCAGGGATTGGGCTTTATTTGTTCTAGGAATTAATTCTGCTCTGAGGATTTCTGACTTGCTAAATTTAAACGTATCTGATGTTATAGATGAGAATGGTAAGATTAAAGAAAGAATCTTTCTTAAAGAGCAAAAGACTAGTAAATCTAAAAACTTCCCTCTCAATGATAATGTTAGGTATGCTTTAACAGAATACCTTTGCACAATTCCATCTAATCAGATTGCTTTATTTGCTTCTCGAAAAGGAAGTGAATCTATCACACGCCAACAATCACATCGTATTTTAAGTGAAGCAGCAAAAAAGTAGGAATAAAGGAAGAAATTTCCAATCATTCACTTAGAAAATCTTTCTCTTTCGCTCTATATGAATCAGGCGTAGACATAACACGTATTCAGTCTTTGCTCAATCATTCTTCACCAAAAGAAACACTCCGCTATATTGGAATCACTCAAATTGAGAATGATGAGATATATTTAAATTTAAATCTCTAAAGGAGGAAATCACATTGCAACACAATTATAAAAGCATTGGATATCCTATAAGATGCAAATGTGGCGAATGGGCTAAATGGCACATAATTATGAATGATGGAGAAGAAATTTATGTTTGCGAAAGATGTTTTGACAGGGATTATAAGTGCTGATTGTTAGGAATTAATAATTTGAAAGGAGAGAACTACATAATGTATCATCTATACTTTATACCAAAACGAGTAATCCAAGAATATCAACAGCATATTCATGGAGGAAAATCTTTAACCACTCCAATTATTAAACGTAAAATCAGTGCTATGATTCATGCTACAAAATATTGCAGAATTGATTTAGAAAATGGAAAATATCAGCATAGATTTGGTCATTGCAAAATGATTGTAGAAGAAAATAATTTAACTGTATCAAAGATTGAATATACAATGATTGGTAGTGTTAGTGGAAGTGATGGAAAGTTATATAATAGGATATGTAAAAATTATTATGGTTTAAATGACAAACATACTGAGTTTACCGAGACTTGTAAAAATAAAATTATTGAAGGAGTGTGTTAAATATGAAAAAGTTATTAATCGTGTCAATTATTTTAGTGGTTTCATTAACTGGTTGTGGTGCTAGAAAAGGTGATGACGCATTAGGAAATAAATTCACTGTAAAGAGTTTTACAGATGGTGGAATTAAATCAGATGTTTATGTTTTAATAGATAAGAAATCCGGAGTAAATTATTACTACATAGATGCAGGTTATGGTAAGGCCATGTCACCTATCTATGACAAAGAAGGTAAACTTGTAATTGATAAAGTAGAACAAGAATAGTCCTTTAAGTTGTTGATTTTATGTGGTGGATTTTCTTCAACAAATATGTTATTCTAATATATAAATAATTTTAAAAGGAGTTAGTAAATATGTTTGGATTTCTTAAAAAAGATAAAGAACAAAAAAGACCAATGACATTAATGGGGGCGTTGGGAATATGTTACTATTCAAAAACATATCCACGACTACCTATGTTTGTATGTGCGGACGATTTTCAATTGTCGATTCAATATGATTTATCTGCCCGTAGGGATAGAGATACTTTAGAACTAGGACATTTATCAAGTTATGAACCAATTTTAGAAAAATACGCTGAAGAAAATGAAAACTACGATACTGTATTTAGCTATGTTCCAATTTCATTGGTTAGACATTTGGTGGAAGATATGCATGGTGGTGTGATAGGATGGTTAAATCAAACTCAAGTGGAAAGTTATAATAAATTATTGAACAAATGTGTTCCTAATCGTAATGATATTCTATCTATGAAAATAAGTAAATAAAAATATTATTTTTAAATTTTAAGGAGTGTTGTTAAAAATGTATCCATTCTTAAATCAAGAAATTTCTCAAGAAGAAAATGACATCATTGATTATATCGTATCTCAAATTAATCAAAAACAAATTCCAAATTCCTATCCTGAATATATGTTTAATAATATTAACAAATGGAGTTTGCGTGATAAATTTATTAAACAAATGGGATTTTCTCTTGTATCTTTTGACTGGATTATTCCTTTATCTAAATGGATAGGGAGTAGAAAATGTTTAGAAGTTATGTCTGGCACAGGATCATTAAGTTTTGCATTAAAACAGCAAGGAACCGATATAATGGCAACTGATGATTTTTCATGGACTGGTCAAAACAATTGGAATCAAAACAAAAACTATTGGACAAATATCGAGAATATTGATGCGGTAAAAGCAGTAGAAAAATATGGCAAAGAAGTTAATGTAATTATTATGTCTTGGCCTTACATGGATGATATTGCTTATAAAGTTTTACTAAAAATGAGAGAAGTAAATCCATTTTGCATAATGATATTTATTGGTGAGGGTTATGGTGGATGTACAGCTAGTGATGAATTCTTTGATAGTATTATTGAAATTGAAGACGAAACATTTAGCGAAGCGGTTAAGGAATATAAACAATGGTGGGGAATTCATGATTATCCTCAGTTGGTTAAATAAGAATTGAAATTAGAAGGAGAATGATAAATAATGAAATTAGAAAATATCGGTTTCTATACACTAAATGATAATAGGTGCAAAAGAACAAGTGTTGACTCCCAACTTATGAGATGTGAATTAATCTTAACAGATGCTTGTAACTTTAAATGCCCTTATTGTAGAGGACTTAGACCAGACTTAAAAGGTACAATGTCATTGGAAAGAGCAAAATACATAGTTGATTTATGGACAAAAGATAATCTCAAAAATATTAGACTATCAGGTGGAGAACCTACAGTATGGAAATGTTTAGTAGAATTGGTTCAATATATTAAATCTAAAGGAGTAGAACGTATTGCTATCTCAACAAATGGATACGCTGAAATAGATTTATATCATAAACTAATTGATGCAGGAGTTAATGACTTCTCAATATCTTTGGATGCTTGTTGCAGTGCTTTTGGTGATGCAATGGCAGGAGGGATTAATGGAGCATGGGATAAAGTAATCTCTAATATTAAAGAAATTTCTCAACTCACCTATGTTACTGTTGGAGTTGTAGTCACAGAAGAAACTGTTAGTGATTTGAAAAATACAATAGAATTTGCATCAAGTTTAGGAGTTTCAGATATTAGAATTATTTCTTCAGCACAATATAATCAATTACTTGAAGTAGCAAAAACTGTATCAAAAGATGTTTATGAAAAATATCCCATTCTTAAATATCGCATTGAGAATTTAAACAATCAAAGAAATGTCAGAGGATTGCAAGAAACAGATTCTCATAGATGTGGATTAGTTTTAGATGATATGGCAATTGCAGGAGACTATCATTTCCCTTGTATCATCTATATGCGTGAAGGAGGCAATCCTGTAGGTAAAGTCGGAGAAAATATAAGACAAGAAAGACTAGAATGGATGAAAAAACATGATACTCATAAAGACACTATATGTAAAAATAATTGTTTGGATGTTTGCATTGATTACAATAATAAATTCACCAAATACAACATTGAGAAAACCAGATTAAGAAAAATTGATAGTTCAAATTTTGATTGGCAGAAATGGTCGGCAGGAAGTATACATGACTTTGGTATTCCTTGTAGATTTGAAACTCTTACAGAATCCTATAGTAGAGAATTATTATCTCAGTATGCTGTAGGATGGGCTTATGGAGACACTTTGCCTTGTAGAGCAAAAGACAAACATATCGCTGTAATGTTTGAAAAAGATGATAATCAATTTTGGTTTCATGTAAGAAACAGTGAATTTATGGAGATTTTTTGTTAATAGTTAAATTGTAAAAATTATATGACTTTTAAATTTTTGTTTGTGATAATTATTTAAAAGTCATATAATAACAACTCTTAAAGGAATTAAAACATAAGAACTAGTAAATTAAAAAATAATTTAAAGAGAGGATCTGAGTTTTTGAATAGAAAACATAATGATTATCACAAAACTATTTATGGAGTAGAATATAAACAATGCAAAGATTGTTTGGAATGGTTTGAAATGAATAATGACAATTTTGGCACAGATAATAAAAATAAAGATAAATATAATATGTCTTGTATAAAGTGCCATAAAGAATATGGTCATAAATACTATATAAATAATAAAGAAAAGCAAGTTGCACAAGCTTTAGAATGGAGAAAAAAGAATCATGAAAAATATAAAATATCAATGCATAAAACACGCGCTAAACCAAAAAGTTTATTAAGAGATAAAGAACGTAGTAGAACTTATAGGGAAGAAGGAAAGGCATCAAATTGGTTTAAAAATAATCCTGATAAAGTAAAAAAATATAGGTTATTGCATAAATATCATATAATTAGTAAAAAAGAATGGATAGATTGTAAGAATTATTTTAATAATACTTGTGCTTACTGTGGATTAAAAATTAAAGATCATTTTATTACTAGATTAGGAGTAACTAAAAATGGAGACTTTCATAAAGAACATAGAATACATAATGGTAGTAATTATTTAGATAATTGTATTCCATCTTGTGGAATTTGTAATAGTTCAAAACGTGCAAAAACATTAGATGAATGGTATCCAAAACAAGAATTTTTTACAAAGACAAGATATAATAAGATAATTAAGTGGTATACAGATGATCACAAATTATATATAAATACTAAACTTCCTTACAAAATCATTAAAAAGAAAAACGAAGATAATAGTAAATTTCATCATGAACTTTGGACAATTGATGATTTTGGTAATTTAATAGAATGTGTTGATATTTCAATTAGTAAGAAAGACTTAGATATATCAAAAGGAAGAATTACATAGAAATGATCACATCACCAAAATTATAATGTATTACAAAAGAGAATAAAGGAGAATAATCAAAAATGAAAATAACTACAACACTAGAAGTTTCTAAACAAGAGAAAAATTTAATCCAATCTGCTCTAATAATCTATATTGATTATCTAAACAAAATGCTACCAGAAAGTCCAGAAGGTAGTTGTAAAGCGTTAATCAGTGAAACCTTAACTCAGACTAATAGACTATTATCAGAGATGGAATTAAGCATGTAGAAAGGAGGAATATAATATGATGTCAACGACTTGTATTTCTTGTAGTAAATATGAAGAGTGTTCTTTTTATGGTAAATTATGTGATATACTAAATAATAATTATCATTACTATGAGAAAGATCCAATAGCAAAAGATTGGAACAATGGTCATTGGGATGATAGTGGTGAGTAAGGAGGTTTATAAATTATGTCTAAATATAAAATCGCCAACATTAAGGATTGTGTTTTTATCTAATGAAGACATAAATATTTATACATACACAAAAATTAACAATGATAAATTAACATGTGTAAAATTAGAACATGGATTACAATTAAAAGTTAGAGAGGATATACTTAATCAATTTAGGTTAGATCCCTATATTCAGGTGAATTTTAACTTGAATATTAAAAGGTTAAATCGTTGGTGGTATAGCGTTTATTTTGATATGAAAGAGGTTGATTAAAGTTGCAAGATGATGCTAATTCAAAATGTGAAACTTGTCATGGTGAAGGAGAAGTTTATAAATATTTTGCTAACCATAAAGACAAATATGTATTATTTGAGTGGCAATATTGTATTCAATGTTTTTCATATAGTTCTGGTTATTGGCCTAGTGGAGATAATATAGTAGAAATAGATAGCAATGAATTTGATAAACTTCAAAAGGAAGAAAAATATTCTAATTACACAGGGATGAGATAATTTTCTACTTACATGCTAAGATTAGAAAGGATGATTAAAATTATACAAGAAGATTTTGTTTATTTAAACACATTATATAATTATAAAAACGAACTCCAGAAAAGCATTGATAAAATAAATAATCGAATTAGAGAAATTGAAAATGAATGTGATCATAGGTATCCGAACGGTAAAAATGCTATTAAAAGTTTTTCAACTTTTTGGGAATGTAAAATCTGTGGAAGAGGACAATAATTTCCTATAAGTGACATCTTTTATGGAACAAGAAAAGGAGGGAAAAATATGATTATGATAGGGATAGTTATTGGATTAATAGTTTTATTCATAATAACACATATCGCAGTTGCAATTGCTCCTACAAAATTTGTAAATGCTGATGCAGGAGTATTTGATAGTATCACTAATAAAATTACGATATATGATGATTTAGAAACTGCTAAAAGTAAATCTCATTTTAAAACAACAACATATGAGGTTCCAGAATATTTATTAGACGATATGAGTAAAATTTTAAATTCTCAAAAACGTCAAGGAATGAAACTTAATGATGCTTGGTGTGCTGAGAAATATTTATTGGATGAAGGATGTAAAGTAGTTTATATTA
>Ga0209728_1000705_pt1 | contig 24449 bp, 25 predicted proteins | sample RifGroD1_FD_183997 | JGI IMG/M metagenome (GOLD analysis project Ga0209728, IMG submission 183997) | Groundwater microbial communities from Rifle, Colorado, USA - Groundwater D1 (SPAdes) (version 2) | ecosystem: Environmental > Aquatic > Deep subsurface > Groundwater | place: Rifle, Colorado... | reverse complement strand
GTGGCTATCTGCCCGTTCAGCCAAAGAGATCCCGGACACACTGGTGAACCTCACGACGCTGTCCGCCCATTCAGCGGAGGCAATCCCGGACACGCTGGTGAATCTCACGACGCTGTATGCCCATTCAGCGGAGGCAATTCCGGACACACTGATTAACCTCACAGAGTTGTCCGCAGATTCTGCCAAGGCAATTCCGGACACGCTGGTGAATCTCACCCGGCTGCATGCCCGTTCAGCCAAAGAGATCCCGGACACGCTGGTGAATCTCATATATCTGTCAGCTAATTCAGCGGAGGCAATTCCGGACACGCTGATTAATCTTAAGTGGCTATCTGCCCATTCAGCGGAGGCAATCCCGGACACGCTGATTAACCTCAAGTGGCTATCTGCCCATTCAGCGGAGGCAATTCCGGACACGCTGATTAACCTCACAGAGTTGTCCGCAGATTCTGCCAAGGCAATTCCGGACACGCTGATTAATCTCATATATCTGTCAGCTAATTCAGCGGAGGCAATTCCGGACACACTGGTGAATCTCACCCGGCTGTATGCCCATTCAGCCAAAGAGATCCCGGACACGCTGGTGAATCTCATATATCTGTCAGCTAATTCAGCGGAGGCAATTCCGGACACGCTGATTAATCTTAAGTGGCTATCTGCCCATTCAGCGGAGGCAATTCCGGACAAACTTGCAATTCGTTCCGTAAATATAAGGAATAAATAAAAAATGAAGGTAATAGAGGCATTAGGCATAGCTATTGAACATTGGGAGGTTGATTAGGGAAACAGCGTGAATGAAAAATTAAAAAGCCAAACGAAAGGACAAAAAAAATGCTTAACAGACAAGGACCTGGAAAAATAGGTTGGACTGATTGGACATGGAATCCAATATCCGGATGCCTGCATGGGTGCCCATATTGCTACATGCTGCGGATGGAAAAACGGTTCCCTGGTATAATGCAGCCAAAATACCGCCCGGAATACCTCAAAGATCTTCAGTCTAAAAGATTAACACCCGGTGACAAAATCTTTGTGGGTTCATCCGGGGATACGTGGGGTGAGTGGGTCAAAGATATGCATATCACAGAAGTGTTATTTGAGGCGGCAATTAGACCCTATCTAACCTTCCAGTTTTTGACCAAGAAGCCTTCAAGATATAAAGAATTCCATCTTGAAAATTTGGATAATTGCTGGTTCGGGACATCCGTTGATGGGACTTACAAAACAATATTTAATTTGCAGGAATTGGCTGCAGCATTGCCCGAAACCGCAAAAAAATTCGTGTCGTTTGAACCGTTAATAGAATCACCCACAATAAGCAGTGATTTTTACGATTTAAACTGGATCATCATTGGTGCCGACTCCACAAGAGGGGCCAAAAAACCGCCCAAGGCCTGGGCTGATTTTCTGATCCGGGAGGCACGAGACAAAAATATCCCGGTATGGGTAAAAGACAATTACGGGTACCCGGAAGTGATCAAGGAATTTCCAATTATTTAACGAAAGGGTAGAAAATGACAAAAGAAGAATACCAAGGGTTTCTCTTAAAAAAGGACGGGGAGAAACGGAAGGATCTGAAAAGGGAGATAAGTTATCAGCACCATTTGAAAACAATAAACGGCACACCGATCCTTTAACCAAAAGGCGCACCGCCCGAGTTATGATGGCCGGTGCGCCTTTTGGTTGGGTTATGTAAAACCTTTATATGTTTCTTGCGCCCCTGCTGCCTGCAGGAGCATCCGGAAAATTCCCGGGGAGACAACAGCCGGGTTGATCTGATCCCATCCCATGAAAGCGCATAGGGGTGTGACCATCTCTTCCGAACAAAATGTTTTATCCGGATTATCAGATCCTTTCAAGCCAAAGTTAAGGATGCCGCCCCAATCATATTCTTTTCTCTTTGCCGCCGATTCCCGGTAAAAATTCATCACAAAATCATAACATTCAGGGGAAACCACCAATGACCAAATTGAGTATGGGGTCCCGGGTGTGTGTCCTGAATAATCGGAATAATCCATCCAGGATTTTACTCCACCATCGTGAGGCCATTGTTCGATCAACTGTTTGTCCGACATCCTTTCTCGGTCCATGACCGCAGAATGGGAATCATTATCCCTTGTAAATTTTTGGATGATCCTGGAAACAAATCCTATCCCCTGGAACTGGACATACTCAAGAGATCTTGGTATCATTTTCACATCCCCACAAGAGCAATTAATTGGTAAACCCATTTAGGAAGCTCTTCCCCGGTGATCATCGCAATCCCTGCGAGAACAGATCCGCAAATAATAATCAGTACTTTTATTGGTTGATCTTTAATTTTTTGAATCACATCACCCCCTTAATAGTTTTTCAACCCTGTTTACAAGCCTCTCCGCCCGGCCATGGGTATACTTGTCCCGGTACCAGTCAGAATCTTTCATTTCTCTTATCATCCCTGAGAGATCCAGCCTGTTGACGGCATCGATCATCTTTTTGAAATTCCGGAATCCACCATGTCCAAGCTGAAACCTCATGTTAAAAAGAACATGATGGAGTTCTTCAGGTAGTTTTTTAAGGTCAGGGAAAACCTTATGCAGATCTTTGTAAACCTCGATATAACTGGTTTCAAACAGGAGATCAATTACTTCCGCAGGGAAGTCAACATCCTGAAAATTGAAACCGATACCGACCGTCCATTTCCCAGACGTGCATTTGTAAGCACGGGTTTTAATCCCCTCGTCTGCGATTGCCTCAGCCTTAACTTTATCGAAATTCACTTGCACCTCCTGAATAACTTTCTGATATTCGGCCACGCTTTTGGGAGCGTGACAAAGAAGAAGGTGGTTGCAGCCACCAATAAAGCAAACAAGCTTGCCCAATCCTGCAACGTATCGGGCACCATCCAACATAAAAACGAAACCGTGTAACTCAAAATTTCGGCTTTCACCTTCTCAAATTCCATATTACCCCCAGACATGCTCCATCTCTACGTCTTTCATCTCTGCCCCATCCACGAACCTGCCACCGAGCTTATCATCTACAGCAAAGGAAATATCTGTTATATCCTTTGTGATAGGAAAATCATCGGTAGTGTTAATAACAAGACTGGCTGCCTGGCCAGTAGTAACATTAACCTTCTCAATCGTTGTATTCGCTGACATTGCACCAACCCGGTTAATAACAACACCCTTAAGAGTCCTTGCTGTTAACTGAGCTTCCCCTACCGCAGTTGGCCCGAATTTTTTAACCCTGGCTACACTGATTGCAGGACTATATTCACCTGGTGCAGTTATATTGGCATGGGTGACCTCAGAGGTTTTCTTAGCCCTTACCCATCCATCCGCATCGGCATAAATCTGAACAGATGAATTAACCGGTATTGTGACAAGAGTACCAGTTCCACCTATATCATTGGTTACATCTGCATCAAGCGAGAGTCCACCATTGAACCCGGCTATTGTAACCGGAATTGCAATCGCTGTATCATTATATAATTCAACTGTTAAAATATTCGGTGCTGTTGCACTCCAAGCTGCAACGGCCATTGTCACGGATGTAACTCCCGTGTTAATATGTACCTCTGCGGTCTTGTGTAATGCGCTTGTTATTGGGACAGCACCCGTCCCGGTTAACTGAACCTTTACAAGGGATGCCGCAAGTATCGTCTGAATAGACGCTTCTGTAACCGGCATTGATGGCGTGGACCCGGCAGCACCAGAATTCATTAATATGCCCTTGTTAACACCATCCGTTATCTCAATCTGATGACCATCTAACGATTGACCAAGCGTTCCAAATGCCTCTGCCTGAGTCATTCTTACTACTGTACTTACTCCCTCACCCTTCATGTGCATCTCCTATTTATAAAATATTAATGCAAAAATTAAAGAACTTACTGCGAACACAATTGCAGTGTACACAATAATCACATCAACCGTTATCTTATCAGTCCATCTGCGGTTCATAATTCTCCTCTGTAAAAATGTATTTAACCGGAACTATTTCAATTCCAGTCTCTTCTGTACCTAACTTTATCTCTGAGAAATATTGAAGTGTATCCAAGGAAGTACATTTGCTGTCAGTATCATCTGTACTCATAAATTGTACGTTCCAGGTTGTTTCTGTCTGGCCCATGCAAGAAAAACTTACCGGTCCACAAAGGGCTTCAATTGCCTTATGGATCTCAAATGATTTAGAAGTCCATTGATCTTTATTAAATTGAAATGTGGCTATCATATTATCCTTTAAAGGTTAGGAGTAATCGCTACACCTTTAGTTACTGTCAAAGTTGTAAATGCTGCATCCGAAGCAGACGTCCTTGCGGCATTCGGGGAAGAGATATTGATACTCTTCTCTGTTACCCAAGTTGCAACATTGGCCAGATCAATCAATAACTGGTCAATTTCACTGGCTGTTAAACCATACCCTGCACCAGGAATAAAATAAACCCGCCTCATATTATTAGCCCATGTGCGAGTTGTGTATCCTGTAACTGTTATTAAACTACCACTGCAATAAAAGTAAGTCATAACAGCAGGTATAGAACTTAAATTCCCTGTAATTTCCATGAGATTGCCATTGCAAGTAAAGTAAGTCATAACAGCAGGTATAGAACTTAAATTCCCAGTGATTTCCACAAGATTGCCACTGCAAATAAAGGTAGTCATAACAGCAGGCATAGAACTTAAATTCCCAGTGATTCTCTGGAGATTGCCACTGCAATAAAAGTAAGTCATAACAGCAGGTATAGAACTTAAATTCCCTGTAATTTCCATGAGATTGCCATTGCAAGTAAAGGTAGTCATAACAGCAGGTATAGAACTTAAATTCCCTGTAATTTCCATGAGATGGCCATTGCAAGTAAAGTAAGTCATAACAGCAGGAATCTGATTCAAGTTGAACCAAATATTAGATGTGGTATTGGTAGCCGTGAACTTTGTCATTGACTGCTTATTCGTTATTGTGACCTTACGATTTACCACAGCCCCATAATTCTTTGTATACACCTGGTCAGTAGTCCCGGAATAATTTGTACTTGTTCCATCCCCCCAATCAACCGTAATTGTCTGCCCGGCCAACGTCCTGAACACACCATCTATAGTTTGAGTACCGGTTACATAGAATATGAACTTATCTTGTGGAACGCTATATCTACGCTTTGTTAGAATACTTGCGCCATAATCACCACTTAGATAATGATGTTTGTTATTTAACAAAGCAGCATCTGTAATCTTTTGTGGTGAACCAAGTGGTAAACCGTTGTGATTCACATTAACCCAAGAATGCAATCCAGAAGGGTCTTTTTCTACAGTTATTTCGATGTCATTTGTGGTAGTAGTAACCCCTGTAGATATCAAACTCGTTTCAACACCATTTAGGCATTTTATCAACCCGGCTGTACCTGTGCCAGTATTAACCCATGCCTTTAAATAATTCAACGGAGATTCATAACCATCAGCATTGAAAAACACATTTGCCTGAGAACTCGCAGGGATTGACAAGGAAGTGGTTAAGGTTGGGTTCGAAAAGCCTATAGGGGGAAACCCAACCCCGCCAATGTTGACCCCGTTTTGTAAACTTATATTGTCCCCGATTTCGAACATGTGCCCCTCCCCTATCCGTAAAATTCTATTTCAAGCGTGGGTGTTCCGGAAATTGCCTTTGCATAAAAAATCGTTTGCCCTGGATTCGCCTTAAAGGGCATGCTCTGTTGACCTTCAAGCTGTAAGGCTGTTGCTGTGGCAGCAGAGGTTACACCCCGCCTCCATCCTACAAACAAATCTCCCGTCTGCACTGCAACGACAATTGTTTCACTTTTCCATGCCATGCCTGATGGGGCGATAACTGCCGTTCCAGATGTCGCATTTAAGGTTATATTGGCTGTTCCGAGTAGTGTTGTTAATTCTGACATTTAAGTTTCCCCTTATTCTAAATTTTTTATTGCTTGTGGTATGTCTGCATTGTATGGAGCAACGACACCAACAGTTTCACCCTTGTCGACGAAATAAACCATATAGTCTCCGTCTTTCCCGCTGAAGAATGCTTTCGCTTTCGGATATTTGGAAAGAATATTATCAATATACTTCGTGTTAAACATTCTCTCCTTTTTTCCTGATTTTATGTGAACCAAAACATCATCCATGCCGATTTCCGCACCTAAATAAGCCTCCTTGCCAATATCGGCGGCAACCAGTTCTTTTGATGTAATATCGAATTTTCCCTTCATGTCGTATGGGGATACTTCTATTTTTCCCTTTACTTTTGGCTTGTCTGTTTTTATTGCATATGTGCCAGATGAAAAAAAACCATCGCCATAAAAACTTGCTTTGCCCTTTTTTTCTATCACCCCAGGGCTTTTCCTTACCTTATAATCAGTAATGTGATAACCCTCAAAACCGGTGACTCTCTTCCCGGTTGGTTTTGTCGGCAAAGACGTATTCGCCTTCCCCGTCAGGGATGTTACTGGAAATTTTTCAGCTTTTTGTTTGAAAGCCTTTAATGATTCAGCGTTGTTTAGGATCGTAAACTCTCCATCACCTGGGACTTTTATATTTATTGTCCCTTGTGTCTTCTTTGCATCCTCATAGTTCTTATTCACCATTTCAGTATCTTTTGAATAACCGAGATCCCTTCTTTGAGTTTTAGCCTGAGAGATGGCAGAATCTGTTTCTTTCAAAAGATATTCTTTCTGTTGCTTTGGGGTCAACCCATCCGCTTCTTTTTTGGGGATATTAACCGTTATTTTATTTTCGGTAACTTTTATCTTTTCCGGTTTTATCTCTCCTATAGGTGGCATCACTGGTTCAAATGGCATAACCTCATCTATAGCCAGGATATTGTTTTCCGGCAACCCGGACCCGGTAGTCTGTTTTAATAAAGCGTCTACCGATAACGGCTTTTTCGATTTATAATACCCGGTATCAGGTTTTCTCAAGGGCATTCCTATTTTGTTATCTTTCGGCAGTTCTTTTGCTTCCCTGGCTTTAATTATTTCAGCTTCCCTGATTCGTTTTTCTTCCATAAGCCTTGCTGTTCTATCCGCTTTGTTCTCTATATTTATGGCAGGTTCTCCTTCCAGGGTAATTGTTTTTAATTGCCCAGGAAGAGGGGCCTTTACGCCAACAAAATCCCTTGGCTTAGTTAACGGACTTCCGATTTTTGAGTCCTTTACGGCGTTTTTCTCCTTTTCTATCCGGCCAAATTGTATTTCAAGCTGCCTCAGTTTCTCAAGGTCTTCTGCTTCCCTCGCTGCCTGCATTTTGTTCTTTATCGAGCTGGCAGGTTCTCCTTCCCGGGTAATTGTTTTTAATTGCCCAGGAAGAGGGGCCTTGGCAAATTGTGGTTCTGGCGAATATCGGTAAACCTCAGAAGCTTTTTCTATCGGTTCCGGTACGTAACCCTTTGGCATTTCAGGATATACAAGCTTAGAGTATTTATTTGGGTTCCCTTTTGCCAATGCAAAGGCAATCCTTGATTTAATTTGTGGGTGACCAATGGTCGCTTCGAACATAGCTGGTATCCATGTCCTGGGATTCGATAAAAGAACTTTTACGCCAAGCGGGACCATGTTATTGTTTTGCAATCTTCCCAATGAATTTTCAACTGCTTCGGTGAGGTAAATTCTTGCCGCATCCGCTTGATTCATGCCTTTTATTTCAGGATACATAACCTCTATCTGTCGCATTAAATCATTAGCTATCGCTTTCTTGGCCTTGTTGGTATATATTCCGGATACTGCATGCCCTGAATCTCTGTTCATTTCAGACCACTTTATTTCATCGTAAAGCCTTCTTTTTATGGCGTTAGCTTCGTGGGGGGTCAGTCTTTCCCCGTGGGCCTTAAATGCCTCCTTCACTGCGTCAATGGCACTATTTGCCCCAACCGGGTCCGATCCCTTCGTTTGTTTATACAAAGCATCAAGGCTGTTTTTCAAGACATCTGCAACTTTAATATCAAGCTCCGGATTCTCTGAAAGTTTTTTAGTCACACTGTCAATAAAGGTTCTGGTCTCTCTCTCAAGTTTTTTCGTTTTTGCAAGACCAAACTCACTTGGAGTTATGCTATTGGAAATGCCTTGACGATCTTCCGCAGTTCTTTTGGTTATCTCTTGACCTGGGAGAACCTTTTTCCAGCTTTTGGTCAATGGCATTTTGATCGCACTGGAATAAAGCCGCTGCGGAAGATCGTCGAATAAAAGCTTCGCTGTTTTGTCAAAAGCTTTGCCAATTATAGGCATTGCAATTAGACTTCCTATTTCCATGGTTGAACCTTTCAGAACATCTTTCCCGGCTTCTATGGATTGTTCAATTATGGGCCTTGGTTTTTCTAAGCCTAAAAATTCTTTTGTTTTTTGGGCCGCATTTTCACCAATGGCAAAACCAAGACCTGAACCGGATATTGCCCCGGCTCCCATGGTAGGGCCACCAGCGGCAGCCGCACCAATAAGAGCGCCGCCAACCGGTAAGATGGTTTCTGCTGCTGCCCCAACAATACCGGCCCCAGGTCTCGGCATACCGTCACCCGGCTCATATCCAAGTTTCAACCCGGCAACCTTTTCAAACGGTTTTGATATTTCAGTACCTTCTGGTCGGATCGATTCGATACCTGCTTGCCTTGATGATACCATTGTGTCAGGTATTTCTGTAATGATCTTCACTATGTCGGGGAGATCGCCATAGGCATCAGGGAATTTATTTGCCAGCATACCGGCCAATTTGACATCATCAACGTCATTGTAGTCCGGATACTTTGCCCTAAAATTATCTAATTCTTTTACCATTATCTTATCCCTAATGGGTCATTGGTTTTTGGGTTTGCTGCCGGTGCCTTCCCGCCCTTCCCAGGGGCAACGGTTTCTCTGGGTTTAATATCATATTTAAAATCTTTATTCATTTCCTCTGCTGCCCTGTTTAATGCTCTCAACTGAGTATTGTAATATCCAATAAATGCGCTCGGCGATAACGTTGGCCGAAACGCCTGTTCTTCAATTTCTATTGACTTGTCTGTCAAGCCGTTCTGTTTAAGGGCATTTCCAAGGACAAACAAAGCGTCTGCCCGTTGGGTCATATACTCGGTAAATACGGGGTCATTTAACTGACCTTTTATAAATGCGTCTACTTTCCCAACAAATTGAGTGTCGGAATAATCAAGGGCCTTGGATGTTTCTTTTAAATCATCAATCAAGCCATAGGCTGCTTCTATGTTTTGTTTCCTTGCAACTGTTACCCTTCCGCCTGCTGTTTGCCCTGTGCTTCTGTTTTTTACAGCGGAAAACTCCATCCTGCTCAAGTCTTCTCCGGTTAGGGGTCGGCCCATTTCAGACGCTCTTCTTGCAGCATTTTCAAACAAGTCTAACGTCGGACCCGTGATCCTGCCTTGAGATGGAAACCATTCTCCCTTTGCCATCAGATCAGCGATAAAAGGTCTATTCTCTGTGATTTTTGCAGAAGCATTTAGCTTGCCTATTCTGGCATCGTATATTTCCCTGTTTGGATCATTTGGAGATAAGGAATCCCTTTCTTTTACAAGCTTCCCGATATCTGATAGCCCTGGGCCTTGAGGCTCACGCCCCAAAATTGCCTGTTTTTGTTCGGCGGGTGACAACGTTGAAAAAGCCTTATCCCTGGCTGATACCTTCTCAGGTTTCTTCCCGATAACAGCTCCGGCAGTTTTTGGAATCAATGTTGCGGTTTCCGTAGCAGGATCATATGATTCTACCAGGTCTGGCTTTGGCAGAGATGAAGCGTATTCATTGGCCTGAGTAAGCCCCCCCATGATTGCCCGGCTATCATACTGATCCGAGCCTGGAAGGCTCCTGTCAAGATATGCCCTGACATTGCCAGGGTTTTTTATTACGTCCAAGCCAATTTCCGTGGCATCCTTGACCATTTTTTCTTGCGTTTTGGCCTTTCTGTGGTTGTCAAATTGGACGAATAGGGCCATAGCCTTCTCAGGCTGTATCCCGTAAAGGGATGCCTGATTCATGAGCAAATCTTGTGTTATTTCACCAGTCGAAGGAGAGAAGATGGATCTCATAAACATTTGCTCTTTGTGTTTTTCAAAATTCTGTGCATTGACCTGTTGCTGCTGCATCAATGCTTCTTGAACTCTTTGATCTCCCCCGCCGATGGCATTCATGATCTGCGGGACAATAGCAGCAAGGGAATTCGCTTGAGTCGTTTTGGTAATTTCGGCCGGCATTGCCGGTAATGTTGTATTTTGTGCCATTTTTTTTTAATCCCAAAGTCCTGAAATAAAATCCCACGCACTGGAAAGGTTTGTCTTGCCAGTACCATTTGAAGAAAGCAGGGTCCCAACAACCGGCGCCCAGGTCGAAAGAGTGCTCGGTTTGTTTGCGTCTGCCAATGCGAGTGAATTATTAAGGCCCAATTGGGATGCTCGCTCCATTTTGTAAAGATCAAGATCTGTTTGTGTCGGCAATAAAGAGTTTGATAACCCCGTTTGATTAACATTGAACAGATTATTATTCAGGGCGTTCCTTGAACTCATACCGCTCAATGCTGTGTTCGCCTGTTGTCCTATCAGGTTTCCTTTTGTGTTGGCCTGGTCTGAGTACATAGCAGAGCTGACCTTCGGTGCAAGTGGTAGCGTGGCACCGCCAATCGTGTTCGGCAAAGTCAGGTTCAGCTTAGGGATGCTGTCTAAATTGCTTTGATATCCCTTCTGAACATCTTCATACTTCCCAAAATATGTGTTTTCAAAGTCAAGATAATCATTCCAGATGCTATCGGCTTTTGTGTTGTAATCAGAAGTGATCTTATTAGAATCTGTGACATATTTATCAAGTCCGGCGCTGATATTTCCAGGTATGCCGGATGACTTTGAGAGTGATATAGAACCAGATGGGCCGGAAGCTGTGTTTGTGATGATATCGGATGCCATCGTAACGAAATCATTCCCTCCTCCCTCCCCGGCTTGCTCACTTCCAGATTTTCCTGTGAAGGTACTGCCTTTTGCAGCGTTTGAATATGGGTCAGACACGCCACCCCTTGCGACTGCTGAGGCAATCGCCTGTCCTATTGTTTTTCCTGACACAGCCTTTGATGCCAAACTGGCTATCCCCCCACCCGGCAATGCAAAAGATGCTATGTCAATAGCCTTTGCAAGCCATCCCTGTTCGGCTGCTGTTGCAGCCCTGCCCATAGCGTCTTCATACCCAGCTTGGATCTCTTGAGATATCGAAGATAGGTCAGATCCTTGTCCCCCGCTGAAATCTCCGCCCGTTCCGGTACCAGCGCCACCATAATTACCGGAAACGCTACCCTCTCCGCCAGAATACCCGCCACCGCCGAAGGAATCATATGCGTTTATCTTAAACAAGATCCTGGCTATTTTGGTTTTCGAAAACATTTAACCCCCCCCCCTAATAATTTGAATTGATCATTTGTGCTGCCAATTGCGCCCAATTTAGTTGGTCGGAAGCGTTCGCACCATAAAGGCTTGTCAATGCGTTAACTCCCGACATTGCTGTTGTGGGCAGAGTATTGATGGCATTAAATTTCAATTGATTCCCAGTATTGGATATGTTCTGCTTGTTCTCGTTTAATAATTTAACCAATTGAGATGTCAAATTTGATACGGAATTATCATATTCTGTTCCGCCCATGACACCAGATCCTGCCCTCTGATTTCCAACTTGCGTCAGAATATCAGACGCTTGCTCCCCGGTGAACCGTTGTGCATTGATTTGGTTTCCCATCCAATCATCAATTTGAGCTGGTAGTCCTTTCGCCGTTTTGTAAGCATCAAAATAATTGGGGATGGATGGCATGAGCGAGTCAACCACCCCAGGGATGTTTGTATTTGACATCCCTGGCAAGGAAATATTCCCTCCCGTCGTGGTTGTGGCGGTGGTGGTAGGAGACCAACCACGGTTCTCATTTTTCCCAAAAGTATTGTAGTGCTGTTCTGCAAACTGATTTGCAGTTTTGCCAGCGAGCGGTCCAGTCCCTGCGTTTGCGTCCCAATATTTCATTAGGTCAGGCTGTGATGTTAAATAGTCAGTCCAGTTTGTGGCCATTCTTACACCTCCTCAAACAAAGGCATCAGCCCCATGATTTCATCTTTGGTTAGAATCGGATTCCCAAGTTTAATGCTGGCTTCAATTTCCCCGGCCTTTCTCCAACAATCAGCACCCCAGTTTTTGAGGTTCGCAGCATCTATAAAATTATCACTCCACCCACAAGCGGTATGAATGCTGTCATATCCATACTGCCTGGCGGTTGTGTCTAAAAGTTGCTGAATACTCGCAGAAACTTCCTGCCGGCATGCGGACATCTGCGCTTCTCTCCGTAAGGAATCATTCGTTTCTCCGGCAAGAGTTTTCTTCCAGCCGCCATCAAAAAAATACTCTCCCGCCCGGTAATCCACAGGAAGTTCCGCCACCTCTTCAATAGTGTGGGTCATGGATGTGATCCCAGGAGCAATCCATTCCGGGCAAGACAGTCTTGTCTCAGAGAGCATCAGAGCTTTCCCTGCGAACAAAACCACATTGTTTTTATCTTTAACTATTTTCATAAATCAATCCTCTTGGCTGTTAAATAATTTGAGTTTGCAGGGTCCCGGTAAATTACCAGTGCGCCATTCGTTTCAAGTGGAGCAATGGACAAATTAAAATCGCAATTATCCACAAAGGACTTAGACACAATTTCCAAAACAGCTTCGGCTGGAATAGAAGATACGATTGCTTTTATTTTATATGCATTGGTTTGGAAAGGAGCATATCCGGGGAAAACAACACAAACAGTATCTGGCCCTGTCTTTACCGAGTATTGGTCTAATTCCATTTGTGAATTTGGATGCGAAATTTCAATAATAATAGTCCTGTGCGCAATTATACTTGTCCCGTTATAATAAAAAAGGACGGCTTGAGTGTTATATAGTCCAGTGCTTGAATTTACTGTAGTTAGGCAAGAAACCAGGAAGGAGTTTGCCGACAATCCAACAACGCTCCCATGGGATGACTGTGAGATATTGTAATATGTACCATATGACAAGGCCGTACCATTCCAGGCTATAGGGATCACCCTCACAATCGACCCAGTATTGTATCCAAGCATAATTGTGGCACTGTCAACCACACCGGATAATAATGCTGCGCTGAATTGGTATTCGCCAACACCTCCGGTTATCCGGGTTTCAGCGGTGTTTGCAGTTATGTTTGTGCCGGTCCAGTTCAGAACCTGGCCATATGTGAAAGTGTCACTATCTTTTGAATATACTACAAACATTTTACCAGTTGTGGAATGTTCATAAATCGAAAGGACCCTTGGGTCGGACACCGTAAAAGTCCCGATATTATAATCATGGGTGACCGTTAATGTATCAATCCCGTCGAATGTTACAGCACATGCTTGAGCGTAACTACTTCCATTTTTGTACATAATCACGCCAACAGTGTCGGACATCCTGCAACATGACCCAGGACGGCCATATGTTGTATTGAACTCAAGGATATTTGATACTGTAATCCCAGGTGTCCCTGGAACCCAGGTAATAACGGCGCAAAACCCATCAGCATCGGTCCCTTGCCAGGCCACCAATATTCTTGTGTCCGACAGTCTGCAAGAAGCTACAAATTCACTACCCATGGCATTTAAAACAGTTTTCAGCCTGGAAGATATTGTTCTTCCCTCAACGATCCAGCTTCCCGCGGCCGTGGCATTGTCTGCCAAAGTCAATGTAGCCCATTCACCCGGAACACACAGCGCCTTAAATGTGTTCCCGGAATCCAGGACCGTAAAATTATAAGATCCAGAATTGTAAAAAATATACCTTCCACCTTCGGTTAACGTGGTGGCGTTAGGAAGAATAACCGATTTCCCGGTTGCTGTCATGGAGATGTTTTGGTAAACGCTTGAACTTGAAGTAAGGGCGATGTTTGCTGATGCCGATACTGTTGCCAGTGTATCCAGGGCAGAAATATTAAGCTTCTCATCACCTCCAGGATTCGATACTGAAAACGCGATGCTCCCATCGGTTGATACAACTTTTGTGGATAGATATCCTGGGGTTGTATCATTCACAGTTACTGGCACCCCGGACCCGACCAGGAGCGCAGTTATTGCGGCCTGTAAATCATCTATTTGGGCAAGTAAATTAACCTTGCCGTCCCTGGCTGCGATCACTTCATTCGTGACTGATGCAATGTTTGTGTCCTGGTCTTGCTCTTTTAAAAGGAGGGATGCTTTTCCGTCACGGGCGGCAATCACTTCGGTTGTGGTCACTTGCAATTTATCTATTTGCGCGAGCAAATTAACTTCTCCATCCCGCGCTGCGATCACTTCATTCGTGACTGATGCAATATTTGTGTCCTGGTCCTGCTCTTTTAAAAGGAGGGATGTTTCCCCGTCACGGGCGGCTTCGATCTCCCCGTATAACTCAATAAAATTATCATTTGCGTCTGTCATATCCTGAGACAACAGCCCGTTGATCACATCTTTCCTTGCCATTACAATCCACCTATCCTGTTAGAGTGTAAATTGATTTCCCCAAAATAAAGAGGCTTACCATTCAAAGTAATATCCTCCACCCCTACCATTAATGTCCGGTAATTAAAGTTGATCCCCGCCCGATCAAAGTATCGCAGTGGGACTGTTGAAAAATCAGCCTCAAGCGTTGGGATATCTGCGTCAATGGTGAGTATTTCAGAATCGGCCGGCAACAAAAATGGGATTGTAAAAAATGATGTCCTGGAATAATCACGGTAGAATTTAAAATTGCAATTTCCCCCGTACCGCCCAAAAACCCTGTAGCCAATCTTATATGCTTGAGCTTCTTCAAATACGGTTGGAATAGCAGATGTGATAAATTTATATGTGGCATCGTTCCCATTATCCGTTACCATCGTTTTGTCAGCCTTGTAAACATTCCCGGCATCCGTTCCCACCAGGAGGAATCCGTCTCCGTGTCCGAAAGCCGTTACCGATCCGCCGAAAGCAAATCTCCATATCCCGGCCGGGCTATAAGCAGTTGTTTTGCGGCCAGCATATTTGATATCTTTAGCCCTTGCACTCATGGCTAATATATCATTAGTCCCTGCCATCTTCAACAAATAAACACCCCACTCAGGATCATATCCTGCCACTGCCGCCGATGTGAAAAACTCCTGGATCGTGGATCTGATATTGTCTGCTTGTGATTCTGCCGATATGTCGGATGATTCCTGAACCGCTGTAATCATATCTATCCCCGAAGGATGAGCGAAAATAATATTATCAGCGGTCACAACGATTGATTTGTAATCACCTGACACCTTTTGCATGGTCTGGTTTATGGCAAATTCAGTTGGCGTTGTCCCTGATCTTTGCCCCAAGAATGGTTGTCGCGGGGTCCCAAAAACCCATACCCCTTGATTCCAGGATGCGATCCCTGATATTGGGTAATTTGTTGCAGATGAGTCGATGCAGGCCACATATCCGCCGCCATTTGGAGATGACCAATCAAGTTGATTTCCAGCATTGCAATACCACATGAAGGAAGGATTCGTTCCTGCCGTGCCTTCTATACAATTCAACCGATCTGCATGGACTATTCCGAACTCAGCTTTGGGCGGCATCCCTGGTTTAAGAGAAAGCATTGGAGTCGATGAGTCAACAGCCTTGACGTTAATATAGTTTGAGGCATCCCCTCCGGAATAGGAAAGAACAATCTTGTAGCCCGTGGAAGGGATCATCTGTGTCGTTACGTCCGCACTTACAAAAATTGCTTCATACTCTTCTCCATCCGTCACGGTCGTTATATTCGCCACGGTTGTAGAGATTGCCTTAGATGCTATCGTGACACCTCCGGCAGTCTTGACGGTTGCAATTATGGTCCCTGTAGGAGTACCAACCCTATAAAGCTGAGCGTAAACATGTGTTGGCGGAATCGTATACCCGGCATCCCATGCCTGCGATGTGAAAGGAAGCTCAACAGTCGTAACGGTCCCGTTTCCTAGCGGTTTGTCAGTCGTAGGTGTCGATGTTCTTTTATTAACCTGGTATGGCGTTACTGCACCGGTTCCATTATCGTAAAGGATAGATACGGTTGTTCCATCCCAGGCTTTAATAAAAGATCCATCAAAGATTATGAGCAGGCCCATAAAACCAACAAACCGGGCCTGCCCTTCCAGGGTTGCAATGGCGGTTGCAGTCCCCGAAATATTGCGATACAGTTTTTTGTCCGTATCGCTTATAATTGTGTACCATGTTGCCCCGACCTTGATATCATCCACCTGAACAATATTCCCGGTGCATCCTGAGCAAACAAGGGTTGTGCCGTTTCGTGTCCTCAAAATTCCAGGTCCTACGATGAGCATATTTAAGCATGCAAAAAGTTGTGATTTACTCATCTGTTCCGGTTGGTATTCTGTTACAAGACCACCCGGCCAAAGGCCGAATTTTATAATTTCTCCCCTTGATTGCGGTCTTGACGCAATGCTTTGTGATAACCTTTCAAACATTATGGCGTGAACCTCACATCCTGCTTTTGTCTTTTTCTCAGGATTGACATGGCCCGATCTTGAAAGAGTTCCATCAGGGCTGCATCAACCGCCGTGCCGTATCCTTCCCGGTTTTTTGCTATTATTTTCACTCCTTCCACAAAAGCATTATTGAAAATGTTTTTGAACGGCATTGATGCGGCCACCGTTGTGATACCTGCAAAATTGGGAATATATTTTAATTTTATAGTGTAAACGGCATCGGGAATTGGAAGAAGGCCGATATTGTCCCCCTCTATGTAATAGAAATTCGGCTGACTGTATGCCGTGGACCCTTTCTCTTGTTCAAGAACGTGGGCCATTCTTTCTTCTTCTTCGCAGATTTCTAATTCTGATAATCCGCTTACCCAAACTTTTAATGGGGCTATCAGATCGCCCATATCGTTTACTGACAGGTCATAGATTTCTGTTCCGGCAACTGTAACAAAATCACCGGTTCCGGTCTTGATGAGATCGCTTTCATGTTCCGTCAGGATATCATGGATGAATTCTGCCCATTTGTTTACATATTCAAGGGTTTCGGCAGCCTCAAATTGTGTTGCGTAAGAGTTCCTTAATTCATAATTAAACCTGGTGGTCATGTCTCCGACAGTGACTATCCTTGCATCACCCATCCAATTCCTCCTTGAGGATCAAAAAACCATTCTGTTTCACCAATTCTGATCTTGTTTTTACTGGCCTAAAAGACCTATCGCATACCAATCTGCGAGACAAAACAACATCCGTAGCTGCCAGCTCTTCACCTGTGAAGAAATCTTTCCCAAGCCTTGTCTGTCCTGCATAAGCAGTGTTCACAACGCCGGCAGCATCTGCCGTTGGCACAATGATACTGTTTTTATTAACATCATACATTAAGTCACCTCCGGAAGAGAGTGCCGCCAACACTCTCGTTCAATCTTAAACAGCCGGAACCATGTAAATCTGCCGGGGGTCGTTGCACTCATCACTTGCCCTGTAGGATACCGAAAAGATGGAATCACCCGTATCTGGGTCACCATGACGCTGGATAACCGGTTTCTTTCTGTCAAAATGGATCAGGCCCACATCCGGGTCTTTGTCTCCCATAACAAACCATCTCCCGTCAGTAATTTCGGGTTCAATGTGGAGCTTTAGAGACCGTCTTGTCCGGAGTGTATTGTTCGCATTATACTCATTTTCAGCGACCTGGACCGATTCCAGGATCTTTGCCATAGTGAATTCATGCGTTGGTCCACAAATGACCGTTTTGGCCTTCTGGTCATAGTTTTTCCCACGGTGGTCAACAATGGATTCAAAATTCCTAACCGCCGCTTCAACCGCCGCCGTGGTAGGTGAAGTCGCTGCCATTACATTTGACCACGTGCCCCCGTCCAGCCGGACATGATTGGAGACGCATAATGCCAACCCATCGCCGCACGTGTTGTATGTGGTGCTTGTGGCATTCATCAGCATCCGGACCGCTAAAAGGTGCTGTGTTGCGGCCGCTGAAACGCCTAAGTCGGTCGCTGCCATTTTCATTTTTCCATAGAGGTCGTCTTCAATGGATTCCTCGGTGATCTTGACCGCAAGTGTGAATTTCTTATGATTCCATCTTTTTGTATGACCCTGGATTCGGGCATCATATGTGTATGGGGTGCCTTCTGGTGTCTCTACGAGATACCCCAAACCAGCCATGGTCATTGATTCCTCGTAAGCTTTGGTGCTGGCCCTAACCGTAAAAATCTCTTTCCATGTCGGCGTGTGTCTTTTGAAAGACTCCGCCGAAACAGCAAAAAGGCCAGGCACGTATAAATTATTAAATCTGCTTCTTGTTTCGGTACTCATTTTATTTTCCCCTCCTTATGCTATTGCATCAACATTGTTTTCTTGCCGGAGTTGGTGATTATGGATTTCAACCACATATTCACCATTTGCGCCCCACTCATTTCCGGGCATATTTACCAAACCGATCAATCTAAGCTGATCAGTTACTGCACCAGAAACGGCTGAAGAATCTATCTCCATCCCTGACAAGTTTGTGGTTGTGTTCCCGGCGTGTGTGATCTTTACATTCACGGTTCCGCCAACATTCGTTTGCGCCAGAGCCCCGCCGCCATCACACTGTGCCACATACCTTTGCGATGGATCATCTGACACTAACGCAATCCAATTATAAGTGGAGCTTGCGGGATAATAACCACCGGCCTTAATCCCTCCATTAATGCTCTCAAATCCAACTATTGCACCAAGTATTGGGTTGGCGGTTCCGGCAGTTGCTTTGACGATGTATCCGCCTGACAGGGCAACCATATCGCCGACGTAAAGGGCGGTTGCGTATGGTGTGCCCTCACTGCCCTGAATCCTGTACGGTGTTGGGGGTCTAACAGCTACCCCGTTTAAAAGCGAAAATCCATGAGGATTATCCATGTTTGACATTTTTCTACTCCTTATTAAAAGTCATTTTTTTCTCTCTGATATCCGATCGACTCCGCTATGGTGTCAATCTCACCAGCATTAAAAATTGGTCCTGCGCTCTTTTCATCGATCATACTGACAGAGCCTTCGACCGCTCGTTCTCTTTTGCTCGTAATTCTGTTGGTTTTATCGTTGTAATGTTTGACAATGCTCGCATGCTCAAGCTCCATCGCCTCTCTATAACAAAAAGCAAGAATGTTTTGCCCCTTGTATAGGATACCTCCTGATGCATCAAAAACCCTGTCAGGGGCATGGCTATGATTGTTCCTATTGACAATCTCCCACTTCGACCCATTGATACTGTACAGATCATCTATGGATAGCCAGGCATAAGCGTACTCGTTCCCCCTTGAGACTCCTTCCGGAATTGCCATCTCGATTTTCCGGTAAAGCTCATTGACATCTGTGATCTTCGGAGGTTCTTTCCTGGCTGATGATACATACCCTGAAACCCTCTGTTGTAACGGTGAAAGCTTCGATTGTTCTACGACTGGGTGTTCAGGGAGTGTGGTTCCCTTGGCTTTATCATTCATTATTTTCCCCCTCTCGGCATTGCTGCCAAAGTCTTTGCATACACATCATCCGACAGGCCAAATTTCCTTGCTACATCTTTTTGCGCTGATGTTAGCGTCGTTGAAACGTCGGTTGACTGTTTCCCGCCAGTGTGCATAGCGCTGACTGCAACCCTGTCTTTTCTCGCGGACTCATCAGCCTTGACCTTTTCGGCTTCGGCTTGCTGCGCTTTAACTTGCTGTGCAGGTGCGAATGCAGAAAGATCAATTTGTCTCTCCCTTGCCTGCCGTTTAAGCTCTCGTACCGCCCGGAAAACGCCATCCGGTTTAGTGTTGAATTGGACCTTCGGATCATAATAAATATTTGCAAAAACCTGCCTGATATTCGGATCTGTCAATGCCGGTAACTCTTCACACTCATCGGCATAATCTTTCTGATGGATCGCCTGAATATTCGAAACAGTTTTCTGTTGTTCCATCTGTGCGATGGCTTGTTCCTTCTCGGATGTAAACTCCTTTAGGCGCTCTCTGTAATCGATGACAGAATTGGTACATCCTTCATAGTCATCTTCCCACTCGGCAGCGGTAAACGTCGGCTTCTGTGGGGGCTGCGGTTCAGCTTCTTCGATTTTCGGTCTAACAACCGTTTCGGTCAAGGCTCGTACCTGGTCAACCAGGGTTTCAATTTGAGCGTCCTTTTTTCCCAACATGGCGATGGTTTCATTCCATCGCCTTTCTGCCGGGTCGATTTCGGCCTTTGTTTCAGGTGCCTTATCCCCTTGCTCTGTATCGATCTCAGGCTCTTTTTTCTCGACGGATGCTATATCCTTATCGGGCTCTTCTTTTTTTACATCTACCGCCGCTGTGATATCAACATCAAGCGCTATCGACTTATCGGGCGCTTCCTTTTCTGTGGGTTCCTCGATATTCGGCGCATCGTTGAACCCTCCCATAACCGGTTCATCATCTAACAAAAATAATGTTTCCCTATCTCCCGCCATAGCTTTAGTCCTCTTTAATATTGCGTTTATAAAAAATCATCTTTGCCATCGATTCAAAATGCTCTCTCACGGCAGACATGACCGTCTCTTTTTCCTGGTTATCAGGCATGGAATTTTTAATCCTGGTTACTAATTCCCGCATTGCCTCTGCTTTCGTAAATGCCTCTGCCCTCACCGCCTCATCAGTATCAAACACTGATGTCATGCTGTAATCATCGTGATGTTGTAAAATTATTTTTAAAATATCCATCGCAATTTCCTTATCCGCCAAAAGGTTTAATTATTATCAAGGCCGCCAACCTGTTCAACGACCCTGCCTATCATTTTCCGCTTGAAACCCTCATTCGCCCGGTCAACGATTTTCTTGTTTTCATATGGCGCCTCAACTTCTCTTTCGATCTGTTGCCGTTCAATATTATTTTCTGCCTGCAACCTTACTTGTGACTGCCTATCTTGCGCCTCTTTTTGCTGCATACCCTGTTGCACAATCTGCATTACCTGTTGCTTGAGTTCCGGAACTGCGGTCAAAGCCTGCATGATCATCGCAAATTCCTGCGACACATATTTGTCAACGTCTTTTTTCCCGAACGCCCGGTACAAATCTTGTGTGTTCTCGACCTGGTTAATCCAGGGCATTCCCTTTGTGATGTTCATCAGGGTGATAGCATCATTCCGGTTTGTCATTGAATTCGAGGACGCATCCGAAACATCGACACGCAGATCATACCGGCCCTGTAGCGCCTGGACATTTACCGGCTTGAACACCCACTCGTTTCCCTTAAAAATCCTTATCTTTGCGGACATTGGTATGTTTTGTGCATACAGGCTCAAGCAATCTGTGAGCAACTCTGAAAAATCATCCTGCAATCCCTCTCCGGTATAATTATGCTTGATATTCCCCTCTTGGAGGATCATGTTCATCCCGCTCGCTGTATCTCCGCCCTGGCCGGCTGTTGAAGATCTAGTCCCGGCTGAATAATCCATCAGGGACAAAGTGCGCTCAAAGAACGTTAAAAGCAGGTTAATAAAATTGATATATGCCCCTGACTTATCCGCCAGGTTCGGGAATGTTACATTGGCATCTTTCGGGATAGCATTGCCATACCCCGGCTGTAGTTTGAATTTTTTATTGCTCGTGATCCCCGTAGAATTGGAGTTATAAAAGAAAAACGGGCTGTTTGTCACTGTGCCGCAATCAATCATCTGGTTATAAAGATCGTTAATCCCGGTATCAAAATGGATTGTCTTTTTGGGAACACCTGTGCCCATACTCTCGTTCGATTTTGGATAAATCCTAAACCGCTTTATCGGTTTCCGGCTATGCCAATAGATGTCGGATATCGGTTGATTCCGAACCTCTTTCCAGTTCGCATCGAGAGAAAACGTGGCCAATCTCCACTCACCTTTCCAAATCAAGTAACACTCAATCAGCTCGCACTCCTGGCCGTAATCTGAATACTGGACAGCCTTCCGCTGTTCGTCTTCTGTCTCTTGGCGCTTGACCCCCTTAACCATCGAATTATCGATATCTTTGTAAACGCCTTTTTTTTGCAGCTCTACCAGATCCCCCAGCTTCGGATAGATTTTTCTCAGGAATGGTTGATCATCCCAGTTATCATTGTGATCAGGGAAATAACAATCTTCGATTTTCAGGGCTTCCAGGTGGACCTTGAAATCCAGCTCGGTTTTTTCCCTGACCCCCTCCTCAGAACCTCCTGGCATTATACCCATCTGCATCAACTGAGCCATCAGCTCCTGCGGATTCCCGCCTTGCATAAATCCAGCGGGCGGCTTAACCCTGTTGCCCTGTAAATCTGTAAAAATCGGGACTGTCCCACGGCTTTTGATCACGATCTCTTTTTCCTGCCACATCGGGATTACATGCTTGGTGCCATCCATCAATAAATCGTGTACGATTGGCTTTACAGCTTTTTTGATGTGCATATTGTTGTGGCATGCCCATTGCAAAAACTCCTTGACCTCTTTAGCCAAATCAACATCTTCAGCACCGGTGGGCGTTACCTGAATAAAATCATCCTCTGAAACCAATTTGTTAAAAATCCTTGGCTCTAAATTATCGACAGCAATGGCGGTTAGGCTCATCGATTTGTTTGAGCACCCTTCCCAAGGGAAATTTTTTGCGATTCGATCGGTATCATACCGCTTGCGCCCCTCATTGATCTCATCGAGTTTGCGCTTCCTATATGCGCTATCATACTCAATATATAAATTTTGGCAGTGTGTTGCAATAGCCGACATCGTTGCTGTATCATGATACTCATCTTCTTCGAGTTTTATCTGATCTATCATCCGCCATATCCCTCATGCTTGTTAGGATTATACTCAGTTTCGGGGCGCTGGTACGGGCTTATCACATAGCTCATGATGATGTGGTTGAACGCATTGGCAGCCGGGTATTGCTCCCATGGCCTGGCACTTTTTATATCAGACTTGCCCGCAGCTTTGAAATCCCTGGTTATCTTGCAATCCCCTGGCCATCTGCCCTTCTCGGGCTGGCTCATGACTTTAAATGCACCTGGTATAATCAAAATCCCCTGATGCCCGTAATCGTCGAGCGGCGCTTTTGCCGCCTCAAAATTTGCATAGCTCGAATCAAAACCATCAAAATCGGATGCATCATACAGGCCAACCGTATCGACTCCAAGCCGTTGTACTGCGTGCTCAAAATCCATCTCGGAACTCTCGAAAGCCTTTGAACAATCAGCGTAAACTCGCTCACATTTAAGGAGACGCATATCTTTGCATAAAGATGTAAAAAGCCTCCGCTGATCCTTATCTTCGCACTCAACGAGGAGTTCGAGCGGCCGCTTAGCCCTGTGAGTAACCACGTTTTTTAACCCAAATATGCAATAATAACCTGGGTTGTTTGCTGTTGGGAAAGTCATGCCAGCCCGGCGATCATTATATATATCAACAATAGGGGCATACCCTATCCTCTCGGTTTGTCGGCATAGCCTGTGCTCATCCGTGTAGTATGATATTTTTGCGTTATTAGTCATTTTTTTTAGCCTTTGTTAACATTGCCTCCCGGCCGGAGACACATACTACTGTAAAAAACCTCAATTTATGCCAACCCCGCATAAAACAGGGACGCTGACGGATCGTGGAATGATAGGCATAAGGCATCCAGCCTGTTTGGTGATGGCACACCCCTTGCTCTCATCACTTGCTTACTCTCCACCCCTATCTTGCCAGCTCCGGTGTTGATCCGCTTTGGCCTGCTGATCTCGGATATCAGATCCGGATCGTTGCACATCTTAATACAAAGCTCATCCGGGTGATTTTTGATCCCGTTTGCTCGCTCATACGTGCGCTCAAATCTACGGCGCAGCGACCACATATTTTTTGCCCGGATGTTTGCAAAAAGATCTGAATTGAGCCGCTCGGTATCCTCGTACCTGCCGGGCAGATCGGTTGATGCGTTATGCACACCTACATGGCTCAATACCTCGTTGCTCAGTGCATCCAGGCTCTTAAGCTCGCCCTTGATCCCCGCGCCGACCCCGGTGGCATCGTATACCAGGAGTGATATTCTTTTATCCAGCGCCTCGGCCCTTGCCTCCCTGGCCGTCTCTGTGGTATCTCCCTTGTGCCAGTGGCGGCAGGACTCAACAACAACTCCGTGTCTGATCACAAGCGCCTTGCCATCCTTGCCCTCATCATCGGGATCAAGGCCCATCTGCCGGATGCCGGACGGCTTGATATCGATATTGATTGCAGCCTGCACCCATTTGGCTGGTATAAAAACCCCCTCTACTGATGCCGCGTAATCTCTATCGATTTCTTGGGCGAAAATGTGCTCTAAGCCCTCAGCCACGGCCTTATCACGCTTTTTATCGTACCATTCCTGGGTTTTGCGGGGATCATCTCGCCAATCGTGGACAAAAACCCTAACAGCCCCGCCAAACCTGCGGCGGTGGAATATGTTGCCCTCGCCGTTGACGCTCGAAATGTCAACCTGGCAATCGGTGTTTTCCGAGAGTGCTGCTTCGATCATCT
>Ga0209728_1000704_pt1 | contig 24458 bp, 48 predicted proteins | sample RifGroD1_FD_183997 | JGI IMG/M metagenome (GOLD analysis project Ga0209728, IMG submission 183997) | Groundwater microbial communities from Rifle, Colorado, USA - Groundwater D1 (SPAdes) (version 2) | ecosystem: Environmental > Aquatic > Deep subsurface > Groundwater | place: Rifle, Colorado... | reverse complement strand
ATTGTATAAACTATTTAACTTCATTGCCAAACCCACCATCTTCTCTAGCAGTCTTCCTGTCATGGCATCGCTTACTCATCGCCTGATGATTGGTCGGGTCCCAGAACAATACCTGATCGCCTCTATGCGGAATGATATGGTCAACAACAGTCGCTGGCGTAACTCTTCCATTCTCTCTGCACTCTTCACACTCGCACAATGGATGCTGTCTCAAGAAGACCAGACGATACTTGCTCCACCTCGAACCATAACCACGTTCTGTACTACTACCTCGATACCTATCGTACACTTGCTTATCCTTCTTGTGCTGATCGCAGTAACCGGACGTTACCAGTTGACTACAGCCAACGTGTAAACACGGACGCAATGGTTTGCTTGGCATAGCTCAAGCCATCTTGACTAGATTAACAACTCTTTGAAACAGAGTATAAAATGGATAAATTATCGCTGCAAGTATGATGACCAACCAGAATATAGCTAATCCGATATAATCCGTAAAGCATTCGCAATCATCTAGGCTAGGTGTGAAGTTTCCTAACACGTTTATCATCTCCTCGTCTGTCTTATCCCGCCACGACCACGCATATATCCATCGTGTCGCATAAGGTTCTCGATCTCTCTATTGTATTCCATCGGTTGCGTCAGCAACGCTTCATCCTTACACCGTGTCCATCCCCAGTGATGACAGTTAAGGCAATTAGCGTTAGCCCCTGGATCTTTCTCCGAGTAGTGCCAACACTTAGGATTACCAGCCATGGCGATCACCTCCAAATAGGCAATAAGAAAAGACCCGCATCATCCAATCGTTGGTCGGAGTGCAGGTCTTTTTGTAAAATTGTGTGTACGAATACGTCTAGTATACCACACCTTGTCAACGCTTGACAGCAATGTTATGCTTTAATGTTACTGACCGAACGTCTTTAAGTATTCAGGCATCTTCTTCTCTGGTTTTTTCGGCACTCGGCAACTTCCTCCACCACCAGGCGCAGAAGGTCCGGACATAGCTTGCCATGGTTCAACACTCTGAGGGTTGGGGATATGATACCTAGCAACTTCCTTCATCCTCTCATCATAACTCATCCCACTAAACTGCTCGAACCAACTACCGCCCCGAATACTCTCAACATTCTTCCGAACCTCAGTATCGACAACTTTTTTGGATATCTCTGCCGCCTTAATGACGACTTCAATGTCAGTATCTCCACCTTTATAATCCCCTTCATCGCATTCTTTTTTGTGGTTGCAGAGGTCGCATTCGAGCCATCCGTTAGGACATTCCATATTATCCTCTCCCAATAATTAATGCCGTAAATACATTGTTTGAGAATTGATATTGAATTTCAACCTCTAGTCCTGCTTCTTGAAATTCTCCAATACTCTTAGATACATGTTCGTAAAACTTAGGCATATCGTTGAGCTCACCCATTATAGCTAATTGCTTAATTGGTTTCATTAAATTATTCCTCCTACCCTAAATACTACCAAGCAAGCAAGAAAGCCGCTAATAAAACTAACTGAGATTAGGTAAATTATATCCGCATGATTTGCGTCTACTTTTTCATTAAAATTCAAACCTATTCCCTCCCTCTAATCAACAACAACGCCAAGCCATTCAGGACAACATGATTCTTAACTACCTTACCACTCTTGCATTTCCAAGCATCGCACGTATACTGATTATCCCCGATGTGTCTAGGCGCACAAGCTTGATATTCCTCTCCCTTAAATTTTAAAGTCTTCATCCTCGCACCTCACTTGATCGTTAACGTCCAGCTGACTCAAATACCATTCCCATAGGATTTTCAGTCGGCGTATGATCTCTTCAATGTCCATCTATCCCAACCCCAGCCAAATACCTCGAGTTATTCGCATCCCCAGGAACTTCCTCAACCTCACCTTTTGCCCCTAAAATCTCTAACCTCTGCAAAGGAAAGTTCTCAGCCATAAACCAACCCAAGATATTCCGAACGATATACCGAGCCCTTCTCTCGTCAACCTCTACCGCCTTTTTGCGGTCAGGGGTAAAGTTTATTTGGCGGGGCTCGGACGTTTCACCTGAGTAGAATTGACCGTTCATAACGATAATTGAATTGCTCATTTCCTCACCAAATACCCTTTCTTGGCAAGTTTCATCGAGTGAATATCCATCATTTCAGACAGGTCAATATTATGTTCCTCGCACATCGTATGTGCCATAGTAATTGCCGACTGAGCAGTATCTATTGCCTCCATGATGGCGCGTATTGCCCAATCTATCTTTCCTCCAGCACAAGTTAATTCTTCTCCACTTTTGCCCTGTCCCTTGCCAATTAACTGCATTAGCTCCCCGACTTCTTCAAGGACTTTCATGGTGCAGCTCTCCGTGGTTGGGGTTAGCCCGTTTAAAATAGGCAATGCAATGTAGTTGTAATAATGTGTTTTACTCACTCTTTCCCCTCCAATTTTAACGAAATATTGCAATCTAACGTAAAATTTCCTCAAGCTCTGCCTACCCAATCATCATGACAAATGTTTTCATCACCTAAAATTAATGCCCTATGGCAATTAACGCAAAACTCCACCACTCTAGACCACGGCTTGCCTGATAGATCCGCAAATTCTGGTAAACTAATCTCATGTCTCAGCTGATACAATGCGACAAACGTTTTTACCTGTTCATCACTCGGGCAATCTAACCACAATTTAAGGTTAAATCTACGTTCTAACGCTCCATCTATTAATTCAGGTAAGTTCGTTGCTCCGATGATTATACTTCCGCAGGGAACCTTGTCTAGATTGGTCAATAAACTATTAACGATGGAATTGCGTTCCTTATCTGCCGCCTCTGCCCCTGCATTCCTTCTCGTCCCAAGACAATCCAGTTCATCAAGGAATACTAGGCAATTATTAAACTGAGCATATTCAAAAATCTTACCAATCCTAGATGCTGTTCCTCCCATATGGCTTTCAATCGTTTCGTGAAGTTTAATCGAGAGAAAAGGTAGTTCCAACTCCTTTGCCAACGCTTCCGCCAAACTAGTTTTTCCATTCCCAGGAGGCCCGGCAAGTAGTATCCTGTTACGCGGTGATAATCCTGCACTTCTAAGCACCTCTAGGTTTATTCTCTCTAGGAGGAATGATTGAACAGCTTTCATTATTGATTCGTCAAGATATATATCGCTAAGAGAAAATCTTGATTCTTCAGTCCATACAAGTTTCTGGACGTTACCTGGTAATTCAATCAACTTGGCATCTGTCCAATTACGTAGCGCTTCTTCCAACTTTCTTGCTGATAACTCCCTCCCGTTTTTCCGTTCTTGGTCTGCCATTTTTTCTACAATATCCCTGGCTTGTGTGTAGGACTTATTACCAATTATCCGTACCAGATAGGCCACATCATCTATTTTAGGCACTCTTTATCACCCCTCAAATACTCCTCAATAACTTCCCCTGCCTCAAGCCATCCATAGCAAACCTTCGCCAAATACCCCTGCTTGGTCGTTTCGGCTATCCACCATCTCTGACTCCGAGAAACAACCCCACCTTTTACTTTCAGCTCCACATATAACCCATGATACCCACCCCGCGCCACCGGAAGGAATACATCCGACACCCCAGCCAGTGCCCCTTCTTTTTTTAGCCGAATCGCTTCTCGAATATTCCGCTTTCCTCCGTTCGGAATGGAGTGCAGTAGTGCAAGTTCTGGAATTTGGGCTTGCATTAGTTTCGACCAGGCGAATAGGGCTTGTTGGTGTTCGCTTTCGTTATGATTCATCTTCAACCTCGGTATATTTCACCCACGCTAATACTTTTTTTCCGCATTCCGGGCAATAGTTAACTTCGTTCTCTTCAGACCCTCCGTCAGTAAAAGTCCAATTAGCAGGGCATTCTGAACAACTCCACGTTTCATCGTCGCGCTCAATGTATTCGCAGGTTCTTTCGGTAATTTCTTCCGGGCTCAAACCTGTCGCCTCGTATTTCCCTAACCTGTGTCTTAGCTCAGCATGGCCTACCGCCATATGATATAGAAGCGCTATAGGACAAGCGCAATCCATTTCTTCTCCGAACTCTACAGCTGCAGTATCAGAGGTAAATTCGCATTTCTCTTGACATTCCTTCTTGCAAAATTCAACCAGACTTACATTTCCTTCTCCATCGAAGTCGCGAAGGTAGACTTCTTTGTTCGCATCAATGCCAGTCATGTTGTGAAGGTTTTGATAATTGCCTTCAGGTGTTTCCGTTACTAATGGCTTTAGTTTCATTTGCAACCCTCCATCAATTCAGAATTTTCCCATTTGTTTCCGATAACCTCGACCCATTTATAGGTCATATTATCCAGACTGTTACACGAACCACTTTTATGCCTCACGTGAAATCCTACGGCGAACCTTTCATCGACATCAGCGTCAATGTAATATCTGTCGTCAGAGTCAACAATGTCTCTCTCTTGATACTCCCCGTATTGAACTTCTCCGACTTCTCCGTTAAACGTTTTAACTAAGTCCCCCTCGTAAATATCCACCCTGTTCTTGTCCTTTAGCCCAGTAAACTGCATTAACTCAACTTGTTCTGGTTTCCAAATCCTGCGGTCGCAATCGCAAATATAAAACGGATTAACCCCAACGCATGTTTCCATTCGCTTGCGTTCTTTATCCCAAGCCCTAAACTTAATCTCCCTACTCATCCATCTAACCCCCACCTCTCGCCCATAATGCCATCGCCGTTCGGCTAGTTTCCGTCCGTATGAACTCTAACCCTTCCAAACCACTCTGACCGCTTACGTAGCCATCTAAGAGCTTGTACACCGTAACCTCGCCATACTTGCACCCGAACATTTCCTTGATTCTCGCGTCGAGTTCCCCATCCGTTAGATCACAGTTGTTGATTCGTGGCCCCTTATGTCTAACCCTTGGCTCGTTACCACCCTTAAGGTATGCGACATGTTCATTTATAACCTGTTTGCTAAATCCAAGAGTTCTGCCCAAATTCGCCTTGCTCTTGTATTCGACTATCGCAAGTTCAAGCGATTCCATAGTCGGGTATCTCCTACGCAGTTCGGCCGCCTTACTTTCCATTCGCTCTCCTCTCCCTCTGATGGTATCTAGCCGATGTAGTCCGTTCGGCGTATGACTTAACTTCTTTTCCGCTCCATGCGCTTATGGCCATGCCGACATCGGGCTTCATTCCTGCCTTGGCACACTCACGCCCGGCGTAAGATAAGACTCTAAGGAATCGGCTCATAATCTTGGCTTGTTCTTGGTTCAATGCCTTCCGGTAATCCACACCGCAAGAAAGGTTTATACCCCGTTTACCTGTGCGCCTCTCCCACGGCCTTGCATTTGGCGATATGTTTTTTAACTTCCTGTTCCTTCGCCAAGTAGTTATAGTCGTGCTGCGAACCCCTAAAGCTTCGGCCATTTCTGCGTCCGTTTTATGTGCGTTGTAGAGGTCGTGGGCTTTTTGCTGATTGAAGGATGTTTTAGCCATGGCTTTCTACCCTCTCAAATTCAACCACCCATACCCAAGGGTTTATGTCCCATCCATAGCCGCGTTTGGCATTGATGCTGTCCCAAAGTATTTTCCATTCGGGTATCGCAAGTTCGTAATCTAGGCAATGAACGCCCATAGAGGATAAACCTTCGGACCGTATATCCTCAACCGTTATGCCTTGCAACCTCTCAACTCGAATGTCCTTGACCTTGAGAAATAACCTAGCTGCTGCGCGCGGCATGTGGATTGATGGGCACCACGCAACACCATAATAAGCTCGTACTAATGGTGGCAAATCATTTACAAACTCTGGACTTGCCTTAAATATATAACCGCTTAAACGCTTGTCATCATGATCATTGTTATAATTAAAATGGTTCCACGTTTCCCTCACCCAAAGAACATCACCAGCCTCATAAGGTATTTTGCAATAATGACTTACACGATCATCATCAGAACGCCAACAAGCGCAACCTTCGTTTTCCTTGTCCGTAGAACTGGTGACTCTTCCAAGGATTCTATAGCCTTCTGGTGCTTGATGTTTAACAACCCTTCTAGTCATCGTCTTCCTGCCATCCAGAATCGTTTTAACCATTTCAGTCGAGAATATAATTGGCTTTTCCTTGCTCATGACTTATCCCTCCCTTACAGATAAAACTTATCGTACTTACTCGGCGGCTTTTCCCTTTGGCTAACGTCCGGGCCTTTGGGCTTATCCACCTTGGTTACAGATTTCATCTTGACCGTGAGTTGATCAAACTTTTCCCTAAGTTTGTCAGGAGATAAGATATTCCCTTTCCAAAAAGAATCTCGTTGGCACCACTCCATAACCTTTCGGATATCCTCGACCGCCCTCTTATCCCTGCGAATCATTAAGTCGAAGGATTTCGCCCAGGTTTGTAGGTTTGGTTTCTTGGTGTTTGGGTTGTTGGTTAACATCAAATTAAATAGTTCACTAGAAAGTGATATTTCAATCGCATCGTCGGAAAACTTGTTTTTCAGACAAGAAGTATTCTTCTTATCATTCTTTACATTCTTTACATTCTTGTCTGTGTTCACTGGTTGTTCACTGGTTGTTCGCTGGTTGTTCACTGGTTGTTCACTTTCAAATTCCGAACCCTGATAAACGCAGTAATTTAGCACCTTCACGACACTATATCTGTTGTTCGATTTTACGGAAATCATGTTCAACTTTTCTAAAATTTTTAGATTCCTATAAATCGTGCTCTCCTTCTGTCCGGTGTCGTCCGAAATGGCTTTTCGCCCGGTTATGAAGCACCCTTTTTCGAGATCCTCTTCTGCTCCATTCCAGATAATTTTCGTTTCGCTATGGTTAGCTCTCAACAAGCAATAGGAGAACAGATGGTAAAGTTCTGGTTTCCTGAAAATAGGATTGTCCATAATCTGCCTATAGAGCTTTATCCATCCGGCCATTTAATCACCCGCTTTATAACTCCGAATAATGTATTTAAAACAAACTGATTTGATATTTCGGGCAACTTTTGTCTGCCATCATAAGCAAGCTTTTAATCCTGTGTTCACGTTCAACATCCTGGTCCATGCTCACTCTCGGACTCTTAGTCTTAAACTTCGCCAGCCACCACGTCGAATCCACGGAGTAAAAAGGGTATGCACTCAGCAATGTTCGATTAGTGATCCCTAGACCGTGAAACATTGTGTTCGGATGTCTGGAATAAACCTCGCTCAGCCACTTAGTTCGTTGTCTGTGGGGTTTTCCTACTGTGCCGCCTAGACCAATTACCCCATAGCGTTTTACCAGATTGTCCAGCAGTTCCATGGGCTCGCCGAGGTGAAATACAGGAATTGGTGTAAGCCCTAATGACTCAAGAAATATTTGGTTTTTCGCCGTTTCCTCCGGATCTCCGATAACATCAAGGTTGAAGTATTTATCCGGTTGGTATTTAAAAAGGTAATCGGCATAGTCGTTGATGTTAATCTGTTTACCTACGGACCATGCGCTGAACGCGCCTGAGTCTAGCAGGACTTGCATGCCGAACTCCTTTACCATCTGCCAGACGCGTTCGCTTGGTTTGGCGGCGTAACTAAACATGACCGTTTTTATACCTAGTTCGTGTAGTTGCGTTAGGGCCTTGGGGTATTCACAGCCGCCGTAGTAGATATGCACTATAGCTCTGAGTAGTGGATGGCTTTGGTTAGTACCTTTACGGACCGACAATAGTCACATTGACCACAATGTATTGGTTCCACTTCCCCAGCTTTTACAGCTAGGATACGCGGCATGTTCCGCTCAACTTCAGCAAGTTCTCGAACCAATCGTTCAGGGTCGGTCATGTTTATGATCGCCTTGTCGGGGCTTTTTTCCTTTGAGACAGCGACGATTAGAAATTCTGACCAATCGCCTTCTGACCTGCCCATCGCAATCCGTTCAACTTCTGAATAGATAGCATTTTGTAATGGATACCGATAAGCCTCGACAAAGGAAACCTTTCTGTTTACTTTCTTGCCAAAAGCATCTTCAACCTCTACCCAAACATGTTCGGTAACGCTTCTAGTCGTCTTCAGGTCAACAATTCTGCGTCTCTCGTTGTTCTGAACATCCAACATGACCTTCCACCAGCAACCGAACATTTCAGCAGTTACAATGACTTCCTTCTCACCTTCAAGGCAAAACATGGCGAATGGATCTCGTTCTAGGCATTCAATCATCTTGTCGGCGACTTTATAATCAGCGCCAAGGGTTAGTTTTTTAGTAAACATATTTGGATGAGTCGCCATAAATTCTTGGCGAGTTCCATCGTTCCAGCTATGCACGTATTGACCTACTTCGAGGGCAATGGATGGAGGTTCCACCCATGCCCCTTTCAAAGTCGCCATTACTGCGGCTTCACAATCGAGAAAGGATTTGTACTGACCCCTGCTCATATACTCCAGGTTTGCAGCGTTGCTGTGATAGTTTTCGTGGGTTAATTTAAGCATTAGCGCCCTCCTTCTCAGCCAGCTCCGCGTCTAACCTACGACTCTCTTCTAAATCAAAAGCCTCCTTGGCCTTGCGTTCCTGTTCGGCCTTGAACTCTGCTTCGACGCTAGTTTCTGGAAGTTGCTTTACGTCTTCAGTTGGTAAATCGATGTAATCGGGGTACTCGTCTCCGTCATCATTCTTCCTGATAACCGCCTGATCAAATTTGACCGCTTGGGCTATTTCAGTGGACATCGGCCCCCAGTGATTTAGCATATCCTTCAAAACTGTCTTTCGAGCCATTGCATCGAAATCGGTCTGCCATGGTCCGTTATTGAATGTCTTTGAGAATCTTTGGGCATGAGATAAAACCCTTTCCCTAGGCCAGTAACTAACCTTCTTGAATCCGCTTAATAATTCAAAGACTCCTGCATATCCGATAACTGGCAACTTTGCGCGGGCTATTAAGTCTTGATTAATATCTAGTATCAATTCCTCGGTAAATGGGTCCCACGTTACAAGTTCACCTTTGTGGACGTTGATCACGTTCATGACTTTATATTGTCCAGTACGCTGCCCTAGTTGGATAAACGCGCGGTATCCTAGCATAAATTGTGCCTCGGTAACCTCATCTACAACTACGTTTTTATCGTTCCTTATTTTCCTTTTGAACGGAATCGCATAGGCGAACCCGAGGTTATTATCTAGAGGGAGGTTAAGGCTGGCAGCCTTGAGACCACAATACATTAGCGTTTCTGGCTCACAATTCTTCAAGCCTGGCACAATGTTAGCCATTGACACTAACGAGGTCACAAACTGCCCTGCGCGCTCTTTCAGGACGCTTTCAACGTACTTCTTGACGTTGGTTGATCCGAGGAATTGGGCCACTGTTGGTTTTTTAACGGTTAGGTCGTTGCTCATTTGGCTTCCTCCCTACTTTGATCAAGATAAATCATTAACAAGTTTTTCAGGAGTATATTTTCATTCCGCATTGCTTCATAATTCCTTGACTTATTGGCGTACTCTTGGCACCTAATTCCAGCATCCCTAGCTTGGAATTCGTAGTAAGAGATAACATCTTTCAGAGAACTTCCTTCACAATCTTCCTCCTTAACAGGTGCCGCAAATCCTCGGCTATCGGTTTGGAGGTCAATTCCGAGCATGTTATCTTCTTCTTTGATATTCATTGATTTGTTTGCAGTCCAAGCAACAATACCAATCCCGTGTTTAGATTTAACAAAGTCGCCAACCTTAAACTTTCTTAACGCATCCATTTATATTTCCCCCTCAATCTTCACGTTCAGGTCGCCATCATCCGTGAGAAGAAGAATATACTGATACTCATCCTCAGCAATCTCCCGTTCAATCCACTCCCGGTCCTTCGGATTAATCTTGTTCCAGCCATCGAGACAGATAAGCTTCAGTTCCCCGGCCTGCGCTTTAGCCACACGGAAGGCCAACTCCAACTTCTCTCCTTCAGACAGACCATCGATAAGCGTCTCCCCGATCCTGATCAGCCCATTAGCGTCGACCACAATCCCCGGTATCGGCAACGCTGCAATCTTCAGCAGTTCCTTTGGCATTTCGCGACCCTTCTCTATCCGGGCTGTAAGGGTTTTGGAGAGTTCTTCCTTCGGCGCCAACTTTTCGCGAATCATGGAGGACATAAGGTCAAAGTCTCTGAGATAGCTTTGCATGTTGGCAACTTCGTCAGCTGCTTTGCGTAGTGGTTCGACTTCGACGGACACGGTTTCGCCTAGAGTTTTTCGAGCGTTGCCAACCTTGGCGTCTTCGGTTTTGATTCGCTCGTCTACTTTCTCACTTATGGCTGCAAGGGATTGGGCTTCCAGTTCGTCGATGTTGGTGTATTCCTGATCTTTGGTGGCGATGGATTGTTGGTAACTGGCAATTAATAGCTGTGTCTCAATAACTCCATTTTCAATAGATGTCTTCGCTTGTTGCTTTCTAATTGCATATTCGTCTTTCAATTGTTGCAATTTACGTTCAAGTTCTAGGTCTAAAGTATCTCCTGATTGCTTAATTATTGAATCTGCCCTAGTGATTTCATTTTTAGCGGAAGTAACTTTATTTTCAAGAAAAGCCTTGAACTCCTTAATCTCATTCCGCTTCTGATCCATTTGATTCTTCTTGGCTTGCTTCTCAGTTTCAGCCTCCGCCTTAATGATATCAACACGTTGCTCTAGGCTCTTGATTAAGCTCACAGCACTATCTATAGCCTTGTTAACTTGCTCGGCCCCTGCCACCATTGCATACGCTTCAGCAACACTCTTAGCCCGCCAGAACTCCCCGTCATAGTTCGGCGGTAACTCATTCCGATACCCTGCAATCTGAGCCTTCAACACACCTATTTCCTGATTCACGGCCGCCCTCTGGTCGAAGTAATAAGCGACAATTTGACCAAGCACTTGGAGGATATGCGCTTGATAGTTTATACTGTCTGGAATCTCTCCGAACCAGTTGGAAATGTCGTCAAGCGTCCACGGGATTTCAAGTAGGTTTAGGATGATTTTCGCCTGGTCAGTCGGACTCTTGCCCACGAACTCTAAGGGCTTGAAGATGTCGCCCGATATAAACTGCTTGAGATATTTCTCGGTTGACGGAACCGCTTCGCCGGGCTTTTTTAGCTTGAAATAGTCTGCCTTCCCACCGGTGCGGATCTTGCGGTCAATCTCAAGGCCTGTGTCGGTTTGGATGAAAATTGTCGCCTCTGATTCGTTGTGTCTGACTATCTCGGTGCGTTCGGAGGTGTTGGTGAATCCTTTTTGCAAACTTTCCACAATTGAACTTTTACCTTGCCCCTTCTTACCTGTGATGATGTTCACTTTTCCGAGGTCAAGGGATAGCTCGGTGATACCAAGGAAGTTACTGACACTTAGTTTTTTTACTCGCATATTTCATTCTCCTTATCAAATATTTTGCAATTCAAAACCGGGAACATACTCAAGCAAACGTGGCCGCAATGGTATAGGGCTGATGGCTTAATGGAGTTACACCTGATTAATTCCCCGCAGTTAAAGCACTTGCACGTTTCGCAATTCGGCCCTCTTTTAGTCAGTGGAAACGCCACAAGCGATTCCACTGACTCCAAATTTATGCTACAATCTAGGTGACTGATTTCCTCTAGGTCCCGTTGCTGCGGGGCCTCTTTCATTTTCCAAGCAAGATTCAAATCCCTGAGCCATTGTGCGATCCCGACCAACTTCGATGCAGCCGGGGCGCTAAGATCGCCCATAATTTCTTCGATTGCTCCGATGGCGAGAGAGTTCATTTCGGCTTTGGTTTCTAGGTCGTGGAAACGGTTCATGGTTACCTCCTTAAAACTTTCACAATTCTATCAAAAATAAAATCAGGGCACGGTTCCGCTACGGAATTACCGACTGCCTTATATTTCCCTGAATCACTCGCACCTTCGATGTCGAGCCAGTTGTCGGGAAATCCCTGTAATCTGAGGCATTCCGTCGGGGTTAGCCGGCGTACTCGGTAGCCAATCCGTACAGGATTTTGATAGTTTAAGCTATATCCACCTGAGTTTTTAGATTGCAGGGTTCCGCTTAGTTCTTCGGTTTCGTTTAGGTTGCGAACGTCTACGGCTGTTACCAAAGTGTCTACATCACCTCGATAGGATAAATTTCCTTTAGCAAGTAGGGTATTTGCCGGGTCTGGGTAAGCCACGCATTGGGCTTGAGGATGACAGGTATCTAACGCCTCTGCGATCAAGCCGCTAACGGGGTCTTGTCTGCCGTTGAAGGCTATAGGCAAAAGATAGAGTCCAGTCTTTGCTCCTCCTCCGCCTCCACCCGCCTTGAGGGTTACACTAGTTTTAGGGTTTATAGTGATTCGGTCAGAAGTTTGTTCAAAATTGACTGTAATCTCTTCCTGGCAAATTAAGTTATAATGTTCGTCCCCTGCTGGCCCGCCTGTTCCTTTTGCCCATTTACTACTGACGGTTCCGCTAATACCCCCCCGTTCGCAGTTAATCCGGCTTGTTGCCTTAATGCCATCTCCAACACTAGCGGTAACTTCTTCCCGCGCTTCTCCGCTCTCCGCAGTATGCCCAGACAAGCCTTCTCGCTCAAAAAGTATTTCTCCGGCACATTCTCCTCCAAAATCTGCGACAAGGAAGATTCTCTTTCGACGTTGGGGGACACCCCAGTATTGCGCGTCAAGGACTCGCCATGCCACTGAACGTCCGTTCCCTCCAACCATTCCGGCTTCTGCCCATCGTCCAGATTTAGGTATTGAAATTTCGGCCTCTGCGATTTCTTCAAGGACCGCCCTAAAATCGTGACCATTGTTTGAACTAAAGGCTCCGGGGACGTTTTCCCAAATAGCGAATCTTGGATACATTCCATTTGTGGCAATCCTCATTTCTTTGATAATTCTGACCGCTTCCATGAATAAGCCTGACCTTGCCCCGCCTAGCCCCTCGCGTTTCCCAGCTACCGACATATCTTGACAGGGACTACCAAAGCTAATAATATCCACCGGTTCGACTTCTGCCCCATTTACCTTGGATACATCGCCCAAATGCTTCATGTCTGGAAAATGCTCGCTAGATACCTTAATTGGGAATACCTCAATTTCGCTTGCCCATTTTGTAGTTATGCCATAACGACTCGCCGATAATGGAAATCCTGCAATACCATCGAATAGCGAACCTAGCGTTAGGTCTTTCACGCTCTCAGCCTCCTAACTTCTTCGCTGACTCGATGCACCACCACAAACTCAGTCGTTGAACACTTCGATACCAGCCATACCTTCGGATCTATCCCCAGCGATTTCATGCGTAGTTTTTGCGCCTTGGTTGGGGATTTTCCATTTTTCATAACTTCCACCTCCACAACCCCATCGGCCTCATCACGAACGGCACAACCCCACGATGTCCGACCATTCTTCCATCCATGTAGTCGACCAAAAGCCCATTTTCATACTGAATTGTTAGAACACAGTCCGACTTCTTAGGCATCCGAATATGCCCGCCATCCAGCATTGTTTTAGCCCATTTTTTACGCGCTAGACTTTTGGTGACAACTTGCTTAATGCGGTCTACTTTGAGTAGTTGTTTGCGTATGGTTTTCAGCATTTAGATACCTCCATAAGTTCAGGATTTTCGTGGATGTTGCCGATAACATGCGACACCTTAATCCAGTAAGCCAAGTCTTTCCTGAGTAGGTTGCCATCGTTCCAATCAATAAAGAACCCTACATGACCACCATGGTTATCGTCGTTCATACTTGTGTATTCTCCAAATCTGACAACACCAAGGATTTTGCTACTGAAATGGTTTGGAAAGATATCCCCCTCAAAAATCTCCACACCGTTTTTATCCTCAAGGCCCGTAAACTGCATTGCTGGGGATACGTCAGCTAGATCGTCATTCAAAATATGTGAGAGTTCTTCGTCAACTTCTAGTTCTCCCCAAGGAATCATCCGTTCCTCACTCTCGTACCACGCCCTGAACTTAATATCCCTACTCATTTCTTCCCCGCCTTTCTCTCCCGCCTAGTCCCCTTCACCCTTGCCACAAAAGGCGCAAATACCGCTTGAGTAAACCAAAACCCTCCATTGTCAATCTCCCACTTTGAACCGCATCGGCGACAGACTGTTCGAACTTGTCCTTCGGGGAGGTTTAGTTTTAGACCACATTGGCAGGTTTGGAGTGACTGCTTGGTCATGGGTGAACCTCCTTTACTTGACTAACTTTTTCACAAACACCTTAATCTGACCCTTGGTCTGCTTATCAGCTTCCAACCTCTGCTTCTCCTGATACCCCAACCTCCGAGAGCGATCACGCCCGGTTATTTTCCAGCCTTTGAGATGGTGCATGGCTTGTCCTCCTAACGTTAGTACCCCTCAAAGCGAGGGTAACTGAATCAAACTGGTGTTAAATACTTTTTGCTCAACTCATCCTTAATGCTGTGGTAATCGTGTCCTAAGTCAACTAAGACGCTAACTTGCTGTTCCAACTTATCAACTCTTTCCAACTCGGAGGATGTGAAGCGATTTCGCAAGTCTGCATTCTTGGGTAAGCCGAATTGACCCCTAATCTGCTTTGCATTTTTACCAAACACAATTTTATAAATCATGTCGGTATATTGACCGTACTTTCTGAACTTATGGGGACTTTCCGGTAATCCTTGGATGGAATTGGTTAATGCTTCTCTGGCTTGTTTTCCGACCTGACGTGTTACCTTGCGAACCATGAGTTCTTTTTGCATTAAGTAAAATTGTCTCACTAGATTCTTCTTGAAAATAACTACAGGCTTAGAGTTTTTCATAAAAGTTATAAGTAACGTGGCTTGCTGTTCGTTTAGGCGGTATACGATTTCCGACTGACCACTTGGTAAAGGTAGCGATTCAAACGCGAGCTTTCCGAACTCTTTCAAATCCTCTTCGTGTGTTCTGATTAACCCCAAAGTGTTTTTGTGCTGGACTTCACCGTGTATAGCGATGAGCTTAGACGTGGTGTACGGTATTTCGTTTAAGTCGTTAGGTTCCAGAAAAACTAAATTACTCATGCTTGTCCTCCCCGTCTTTAACGCTGCCCTCAATACTGAGCTGCAAAATCTCCAAATCCCGAACCTGCTTCTTCAGGGTCGAAATCTTTTCTCCGATCATCGAGTTTAAGAAGAAAGCCGAACTAGCCTTATGAGTTAACGAGTGGTTGTTTAATACTTGGTGGACGAACTGCCGACTAACTCCATACTTTTCCGAAATATCGCCACCGTTTAACCCGGTTAACCGCCTGAACTCATCGACTAGAATCTTGTCCAATACCTTCACCTCCTTGACGTAACGCTTTAAAAACAATCCTTTTTTAAGACTTTTTTGCAAATTTGTCATAATACCCTATTGACACCTTTAACCCATTCGGGTATAATATACTCAGATTAAAGACAAGCACACTTAATAAACCCTTGGAAAAAGGGGCCTTGTTTTTGAACTAGCCACTGGAAATGGCTAAACGTTCGTTGGTAGCGGACAAATTACTCAGAGCAACGTTGCTCGATCGGCGTACTTTTCGGCTTTACAATGCTGGTAACATTGTTGATCTGGAAAGTGCGCCAAGCTGGTAACAAATTCAACCTTCCTCTTTTTGCCTGGTAAGCATTAAGAGGTTGTTTGATGTTGAGGAGATTTTTGAGAGTAAAAACAAAATAATACGCTAGGGTTGGTATCCTAGCTTTTCTTTTGCTCTTGCTTATTGAACAAATATTTTCCATTATTCCTCCTTGAACAAATCTGCCATACTGCATCCAAGGACCTTCGCCAACTTGCCCAAGAATTTAACTGTTGGCATCTTCTTTCCCCTGATCGTGTCACTAACTGGCGGGCTAGAAACTCCTGCCAATCTTGCTAACTCGAACTGCTTCAGGCCCCGTCGATCCATGTATTTCTTCACGTTCTTTCCGACCACAGAAGTCTCTAATGTTTGCATATCTATAATTCACCACCCATCTATTCTCTTCTAGCGAACTTCCTGTTAAAAAAATATGGAATGTTCGCTTGTCCGTGGTTACATTATATTCGCTAATAGATAATTAGTCAATCGCTATTCTACTATAAATAAGATTTGTTTATGACTATTTTGTTTAAATAAATTTATTGGTTATACTACTACAGTCGATAAGGAGGTGATTGGAATAAATATCGGGGAAAAGATAAGATATGTACGAGAGATCCGAGGATACTCTCTGACTAAGCTTTCAGAGTTGAGCGATGTTTCACTTCCTTATCTAAGTGAAATCGAGAATGGAAAGAAGACCCCCTCGAATAAAGCGTTAACAAAAATAGCTAAAACACTGAAGGCTAACACCTGGTTCTTTATGGATGATAACGCCTTGAGTTTTGAAGAAATGATAAAGCTATCAGACTATGAGCCACCGGAGGATATTGTTGAATTCTTCGCTACACGCGAAAGTTTGCCATACGCTATACTCGCCAGAGAACTTCATGCAGAGGATATCGACCCAATCTTCTTCCGCGAACTCTTAGAGTCGATTAAAAAAATGAAAACTAAATAAGATATTACTATTGTGAGTATATTGCTAATTTCTTCGGAATGTGTCGTATATTCACTTTTTTTATGCCTAATTTTAGATATGTGGTTATATGCGGTCGTAAACATGATTCGGGCGACCCATCGAATAAATAGATAATTATTGTACTATAAAGTTAAGAAAGGAAGTTTTGCGAAATGATTGTCGAAAGGTACCTAGGAGGATATTTTAAATGGGTAGTAGTTGACAATGACCTAACCATACTCGACCCTCAGTATTTGTATGAGTTCGTTACTTATTTTTTCAGCTAAGTAGGATAAGTTGGGCAACCTGTCGAATTAAAGGGAAATGGAAAAACCCCCTGAGACTCCACCGACTAAAGTGATCTCAAGGGGTTTACTGGATAGGTTGTTTTGTGCTGTATTTTTATTATAAAGCATAAGCACGGCTCCTGTCCATTCCTAAATTAATTGACAGGAGTTTTTTGTCGTGTTCAGATTGCCACGCCCTAAGAAAAATTTTACCGAAGTCCCCAATGTTGTATTCGATCAACTTATGCCTAAAATAACAAACCTAGCTGCCATGAAGTGCTATTTTATTCTTATAAGGAAGTGCTGGGGGTGGGAAAAGATCGGCGATTATTTAGCTATGCCTCAACTTTTGAAACTAACTAAATTATCAAGGCCAAGCATTACAGCCGGGATGCGATGGCTAGAGGAGCGCGGATATATATGGATCGTCAAAGCTGGAGTACCAGGTGATGAGAAGGTTATGTATTTCCTCTGCTCCGAAGAAACCGAACACCTCGAAAGGTCTGTAAAAGAAGGATTAATAAGTCCTAATACCATCTATGAAATGATGATGCGGGAACGAAATGAATAGACTAAAAGTTATCCACAACCCCGAAAGAATCTTTCCCCCTCCCCGAAAGGATCTTGCGGGGACCCCGAAAGAATCTTTCCCCACAAGAAATACTATTACAAGAGTTGATCTTATTAATAATACGATAGTAGTTATCCACAGGAAAGGGTGTGTATAAGTCATGTACTTAACGTTAAAACAATGCTCGGAATTGACAGATATAAATATAAGTACCTGTCGCTATTACAAAGATACCTATCTCCCCTACTTCAATACCCAAGGAGAAGGTAAAACTACTAAGTTCGAGAAGGATTCAACTATTGAAATCTTGAATATCATCAAGGCATCTTACGCCAAAAAGATGGACCATGACCAAATAATAGATATATTAGAAAAGCGTTATGGAGTTGTGGTTGATTTAGTAACGCAAGGACCGGGCAACAACACCGAAACAACGCAACAAGAAGATTTAGTGCAGAGTCTAAAGGTGATTATCCTCGATCTACAAGAAGAACTCGCCGACATAAAACAAACTCTACTAAAACAAGACGAGAGGAACGAGGATGGGGATAGGCGCGCAGAAGCAAGGGATAATGAGGTATTACAAAAGCTCAACGATATCAAGATGATACAACAACAACGCAACAAAAAGCCTTGGTGGAGATTCTTCGACAAGTAAACAGTCATATTTTCTGCAAACTCTCATAAATATATATCAACATAATATAGGGAGGTTGCTCGATGGAAAAGAAAAAGAAGCCCGCACTAATTCACTTCTCTGCCCCGCTCTTGAAAGATTTAGACGCTTACGCTAAGGGCTGCGGGATCTCGCGCAATGCGGCTGTTAACTTGGCTTGCTCGGAACTATTAGGCGAAGCAGAACGATTGAAGGAAGAAGCGGACAGATTGCGGTCCCTTGTGGTAAAGTTAGCAATGTCCGATAGGGTGACGTTATGACATGGATGACCTTGGTAATTGTGTTCGGACCACTCTTATTTATTTTTATGCTGCCTCAACATCGCGAAGCTATTCCGGTATTTCAACCCAAGAGGCGCAAGAACAATTACAGAGTTAAGCGAACAATATAGCAACATGATATATCCAATTGTTCGGGTAGCCTCCCTCAAGTACCTCAAGATTGTGCCAAAAGGGGCATTTGGGCAGGGGCGAGATGAGTAGGGGATGGTGGGGGATGTAAAATATCCGAACGATACTATTTAATAGCAGAGACTAGGAGATTCGAGGTTCATCAACCGTTCAACTCGTTCATTCACCAGCACCGACTATGGTGATGTCGCAAAACCATTAATCCTGTCAAGTTGCAGGGAAAACTTGCAACACGTTGAAACCCTAAGAGTTCTCTAAAAACTAATGAGGAGTAGTGATATTATGTTTAAATTTTTAGGTATCCTGTGTTTTTTGTTGACCCTGGTATCGCTGATTATTACCATTAATCCTAAGTGGATTGCGCGAGAAGGTAAAGAGCCGATGAAGCGAAAGTACACTCTCTTGGCCGCGTTAGTCACATTTGCACTATTCTTTACCTTTGTTATCAACAGTGATAACAGTGACGCAAAGTCGGTGACATCGAGTTACGTTACTGAGCCAGCCAAGGCTGAGCCTGTAAAAATCACAGACTCCGACAAAGCCTTACTAATCATGAGCCAATACAAATTATTTACCGAAGATGATTCAAAGCATTTCGCAGAAATTGAAGACAAATATTTCAACCATCTAAAAGATGCCGAGAAAGCTGAGGTTAAGGCGGATTTCGAAAGACTATATGCCCAAAAGCAATACCATACATGGATCAAGGCTCAATTTAGCGTTTGGGATGGATCGAATACCCAATTAGTAGACTTGAACAAGAAGAACCTAAACGATCCAAAAAGCTTTGACCACGAAAAAACGACATACTCAGATAAGGGTGACCACTTAATCGTTAAGATGGCATATAGGGCGAAGAACTCCTTTGGTGCATTGATCTTGCAGAATGTTACAGCTAAGGTGGATTACAAGACTCAAGCTATTGAAATAATATCTCAGAATAATTAGTTCCAAATAACCGCAAAAAGCCCCCTCCAAGATGGAGAGGGCTTTCGTTATTGGACGCTTAAATAATCCTTACAAGTTTGGAAATTGCAGATTATGCAAATTGCTATTGAACGGCATCCCTATTAATCAGTGTAGCAATAATGGCCGCCACCGCAGAAACTCCATTTGCAATTGCATTAACCTGATCGTCAGTGATGATGTTTAATCCGAAGGCATCAGTGGCAAGTTTCAATGCCCCAACTAATCCAACTACAATAACAGGTTTGCGTAGTTTTTCTAACATGAGGGATCATTCCTTTCTTTATGGCAATACCACAGGTACACAAGCATACCCCATCTTAATAATCTGTGCCCGAACTTCAGGCGCTTTCGAGTCCAGGACTCTTACGAGTAAATATCCGTCTTTATCAGAAGTTTCCCCTTGGTATTCATAGCCAAAATAATCACAAATACCTTCATACAGCGCCTTTGCAATCACATCCCGACTACCGACCAACCACGCCGCATCCTCGTAATTATCATGGAACCCCAACTCGATCAAACAGGAAGTAGCCTTCACCAAATCCCCGACCTCGACAAACTCTGGCCTAAACTTAACTCCCCGATCATTACCAGGGCTAAGGGGTGCGACTCGCCCATAAAGCGCCTTCGCCAGCTTCTCCGAGCCAGTACCAGGACCGTAGGCGAACACCTCTGTGCCCTCTCCACCTCCTGCATTGCTATGGATCGCGACGTGGATATCTGCCCTGAATGCGTTGGAGTCGTAAGCGCATTGGTAAGGGTCCATTGCGGGAGAGTTTCGCTTGATCGCGAATCGACCGTCTTTAATGAGTAAGGACATCAGGATGTCGGTAATCTTGTTCATTTCCGCTTCTTCAGTCCCGAAAGAAGACACCCCTCGGTTGTTTTCTTGAGTGCTGGGACTAATATAAATTCTTGGCATCGTTACCACCTCCCCTACTTAAAAATAGCCAACGCCCCAATGCCAGCAATAATAACGGCCCCGACGATTGTACGCCAGAGCCAGTTTAGGTTCTTTTCAATTGCATCGATGCGATGGGTGTTAGACTTTGAGCGAGCTTCGGTTTCCGCAACCTTAGTCGCAGTCTCGTCCACTTTTTTGCTCAGATCGTTTAGGTTGTCGATTTTTGTTTCGAGTCGTGCTAGTCGCTCGCGAATATCAGACATTAGTCCTTGCTCTGTCATTAGCACACCGCCTTTTCACCTCTGTTCGTTTGCTACCCATAAAAAATAACCGCTAAATTTGCGGTTAAAAAACTCAAAATATATGCCTTTGCCTCTTGACGCTTGACGCTTGCTTGCTTGCGTGGTATACTTATATCAAGATCAAGAAACGAAAGCGAGGCACACGAAATGAAAAAATTTGTTGAGGAAGTCACCATTTGCCAACTACCAGAAAAGGATGACTGGATGAAAATATACAAGGTTCTCAATTCTCAAGGTAAAAAGCGTAGCATGTCTGAAAAAGAAATCGAAGGATCAAAAGAACTTGGTGCCGTGAAAAATCTTTACGCAGAAGACTATAAAGCGGAAAATGGCATTACTAACATTAGATACACAGTAACTGATAAGGAAGTTGCGACCACTGAAGTTACCGAAACCCCCGAAGTCGTTGAAGTAATGAAAGTAAGCGAACTCAGGGAAAGAATCGAATCTATCATCGCGGATTTAAAAGAAAGAGGACTTCGGAATGATGAAACTGGAACCATAAAGGAAGAGATTCAACTCGAAATATTTAATCACTTAAAAGCTGCCGCGAGTATCATCTTTTTTGAAACCAGAGGACATGCACTTGTCGAAGAAATTGGCAAGTATTCTGAGTAACACCAAAGGCCAGCCGGGAGCCAATACCCGGCAACGAAAGGGGTTTTTCACTAATGGGCCAAAGAACCCGGTACGTCAACAAGCAACTCGTTTATCATTTATCTACTAGTCTTATCAAGAAACTCGATTCCCTCGGCGTTGACTACATTGATCAATACGCGAGTAACATCGAATCAGATTTAGCAAGTCGGGGAGAACATCGTTTAGCTCAGCAATTGTTGGATGAACTTGCGACAATTGGACCAGGTGAACCCGTTAAATGCGCATATGAGGACTGTAAGGCTTGGGTTTCCTTTGGCGCTCGCGACCATTCGACGGGCAAAGTATATTGCCAAGAACATGAATATTTAGCATAACCTGTTAGCTCGAAAAGGAGCAGGGTCAAAGGAGGATATCAGCAAAATGAGAAAATGCATGAACTGTAACCACCTTGGTGGCGGAGAGAGATATAAGCATTGTAAGTTGAGCTTAAAAATTAATTCGCTCGAAGGCGAAACCGATTGTCAGGAACATAGGTATTTTGACAATAACGAATGGATGAAAGAAAAATCTCGAATGGCGCACATCTATATTGAGATGGAAAAGCGTCGCTATGAACGGTAAGTAAAGGAGAAAATGATATGCAAGTAGCGCTTAATACTCGTATAGAGTACGAACTCCAACGGCGAGTAAACGCACAACTAACCAAGGAAAAACTCACTAATCCAAAACGGTCACTAGCTCAGATAGTGGCCGAAGCACTGGAGAAATACCTTGGTGAGAAGGAAAAGTCTGAGTAAACCCACAATGCCAGCCGGGGCCAATACCGGCGAAAGGAGGAGCAGAAATGGAATATGCTAAAGTTTACAAAAGGAATGGAATGAACTGCGTTGATCTTAACGGAACCTTCACGTACTTACCCGATGATCTAAGTTTGGTGCCAGGTAAATGGATTAATGGCGAATACTACGGCGAAATCGTTGTGGTACAAACAACCGTATAAAGCAAAGCATACGTCTACTGCGACATTACGGCACTATCTCAAACGCTATAGCTCCACCAGTCATATACACCCTATATTTTGTTCCAGTTGTCCGATCAATCAAGACAGGGCCGAACGTGTTTTTATCAAAGTATAAATCTCCTGCTTGAGTTGCTGTGGTTGTTGCAACTTTTTGGTAAGGACTAGGCATCACAAAATCCCAGCCACTCCACGATGCCACATATTCCCCTATAACCCTTTTTGCTGGTGCTATAAAGTGTACACCATCACCGTACCATGCAGTTTTTAACTTACTACTATCCGAAGTATCCCTTACCACTAAATCTAAGTCTAAAACCAAGGGGAATGCGTTTTTGATTTTAGTATTTGTACTTGTTCTTTTGGTTTCCTCTGAGCCTGTTTTGTTACAAGGTGTGATCGTGCAAACAATTGGGATCATCCCATCAGCAATCGCCAAACCATGCATAGTTAGTAAATTAGCGACTATCTGATCATCTGTTAATGCACTTAAATCGTTTATCCCACCTTGTATAATCGCATATTTGCAATCCGTGGCAAGTGGTGTCATATCAGTCACCCAGCGATCGATCATCGACTGTGTCCCCTCGCCACCTACTCCACGATTATAAAATGGGATTGACATTAAACCCTCTGCCCATCGTGTCCACTCAATAGAGGTAACAAGGTCTTTTTTGCCAGAACCACCGGCTACTGTAGAATCCCCGATTACTGCAACTCCATGCTTAGTATCATCTGGCACACGTTCGATCTGAAAACCACCAATCCTCAAATCCACAACAGCATCTGCAATAGCTCCATTGCCATCAAAAAACCAATATGGGTTAGGGGCATTCGTCGCCGTTGCTGTTAATAATGAGAAAAACCTTCTCACATTATTATCAAGAAATTTGGCACCATGACCATTTGCGCCACTATCAGCCAATCCCCTTGTCCAAAAGAATCTTTCCGTTGCTTTCATGTTTGCTACGAATCCAGAAACGACATATTTTGCCCCAATCACATATGGATTTAGCCCCAATCCAGAAATGTTTGAATTTAATTGTGAATAAAAATTACTCCCTGATAGTTTAGCAAGATTTATGCCTTTCCAGTTAATCGCCGTAGCAGTATCTTTAGTTATATTTGTGGCGGTATACTGAGAACCTGAAAAATCTTCCGTGTATCTCCATATATTTCGTATGCCGCCCATATGCACATCACCATTGATCTGAATTGTTCCATTACGTTCAGCCAAAGCAAGCGAATTAGGAAAGCTGACACCACTATTCCGATTAAATCCATTCTGACTATGCTCCAACGATGGTGACTTATTTAAGCCTATCGGTAACGAATTTTTTACGATTGCATCTAATGCATCCGTATAGGACAGACGGGCATTGACCTCGGTAGTCAAATCGATTTCTAATCCATCAACTCTAGGCTCTAATGATGCTGCATCACTTGGAGCCAATACATTGAATATAGGCATTTATATCAACCCCTTTCTATAAAAGCCCATAGGCTACGAATGATAGCGCGCCCGTCGACGCGATTGCTACAACTGTAAATGGGGATAGTTTTTCTTGAAATCCTTGACTTGGTTTTAGCGTGAAGGTATCACCGTTAATTGTAAAGGTGAGATTTGCAACGCCGTTATTGATTATCGTGAATCCATTCATGGCCACGGAGAATGTAAATTCTCCGGCAACGAGGTCCGTTTCAACAAATGGCTCACTCGCTAAACTTCCGATATCAACCTTTAATCTCCCACCGACCGCCTGAAGCTCAACAATTTGCTCGTTGCCCCCAGCGTCCAAGATGGCCGTTCCTGCCGAATCCACTAATAAAGCGTAAGCCTGAGACTTACCCACGATTTGGCCAACGTCCGTGGTTAGCAATTCGCCCCTTGTTTTTGCCATGTCCCTACCTCCCTAATTATATTGCAAAGTAAGATATACCTTCTCCAGCAACATCGGCGTCGATCCAGACCATGTTAGCGTTCGTAATTTCAACGCTAACCTTTTCTTTTGCGGCTAGATCATCGCCGTACGATGTCGCTGACACCGTTGTTCCTCCTACATAAATAAACATCCCATTCGCCCGCTTTGCAGTAAGTATTACCTTCCTACAAGGGATGTTGGGAAGTTGTGCTCTTGTTCCGGGTGTCACCACATTGACAATTCCGCTTGCTAGGGTTGCACTCCCAAGGGAGTTAACGTTAATACCGCCATTTGCCCCCTTAACTTCCTCGAAAGCCGTCGAGTCTTCTTTTAAATATTGCGGTATT
>Ga0209728_1000702_pt1 | contig 24466 bp, 34 predicted proteins | sample RifGroD1_FD_183997 | JGI IMG/M metagenome (GOLD analysis project Ga0209728, IMG submission 183997) | Groundwater microbial communities from Rifle, Colorado, USA - Groundwater D1 (SPAdes) (version 2) | ecosystem: Environmental > Aquatic > Deep subsurface > Groundwater | place: Rifle, Colorado... | reverse complement strand
GTGTAGGAACAAAAGGTGTGGAGGAATTACCCCCGCCATACCATATATTTACATATACTTAATCGTTTCTGAATCCTCTCGGGTTCGTCCTCGCCGTCTTACTATTATGATCTCGCTCGCATAACCCCTGCCAGTTACTCTCGTCCCAAAACAAAGTAAGATCACCCTTGTGATCATTGATATGATCAAGCCTTGTCGCTGGTGTTAATCGTCCTCGCCTCTCGCAGTCAACGCATAAAGGATTGCATCGAAGGAATCTCAGCCTTGCCTTACGGTATCGGTCTGAGTTATATAGATCGTGCCACTCGGGTCGGTTATCATCGTACTGTTTACGTGCTGTTTGCTTATCCTTGGTATGGAGCTCACAACGACCAGACTCGACTAGCGTTGTGCATCCTCGATGAGGGCAGAACTTCTTGAGCACCACGTTATCCCCGCCTCACTTGTCTGATCCCGCCGCGACCACGGGTAAACGAGTCATGCCTCATCAAATTTTCAATCTCCCGATTATATTCAACACCCTCGGTCAGCAACGCCTCATCCTTGCACCGCGTCCATCCCCAGTGCGTGCAGTTTGGGCAGCTAACCTTTTCTTTTGGCTTAATTGGGTCGTAGTGCCAGCACTGACGGTTAGGCATGGTGATCAACCCCTTCGAGTGTGATGAGGCAATAAGAAAAGACACCTCCCGAGTTGGAGATGTCTTAGGTTTTAATTATGTTCGCAAGGGTAAGGATTTGTACCTTACATGACGAGCGCCTCGATCTCAGGCCTGTGCGTACTCGTCTAGTCGGCCGCGTTAAGAGAGTACCAGCGTTTACCTATTCCGCCACCTTGCTATTTAAGAGGCTCGCCGATTTGGGCGTGCCTCTTAAGAGGTATTATATCATGGCTAGTCAAGTCTTGACAATAGTGTTATGCTTAATGGTTACATTCCGAGAATCTTCATGTACTCAGGGACTTTCCTCTGTGGTTTTTTCGGAACTCTGGATTTGCTTCCTCCGCCTGGAACGATTGCTCCCCGCTCAGCCTTATACGGATCTGCTACAGAGTGAGGATTAGGAATGGGATACCTCATGATCTCGGCAAGCCTGTCGTTGGGGCTAAGCTTACTAAACCCCTCATACCAACTACCACCTCGAATACTCTCGACAGACTTAACGGCCTCAGCGTGTACAACCTTCTTCGATACCTCTGCCGCCTTGATCACTACGTCTAGGTCAGACTCGGTTGGCTCTGGCTCAGGTTCAGGGACATAGATTCCGACTTGACAGGCCTTGAGGTTAGCACACAACGAGCAGTCTGTCCATCCATGTGGGCATTCGCGGATATTGTTTGGGCATTTCATAGGTTTATCTCCTCCTTGCTCAATACCCGTCAAATTCAGGCAAGTTTCCATATTCCTCTGCTGTCATTTCGGCAGCGGTTACGATAAATGGACCAAATATTACCGTAGTTGTGGCATCTCCTATATCGGCAACTGTCAGACTTTTAATTGATTTTTCAAGTTTAGGAAGATCGTTTTTTGTATGCCTATAGCAAAGATTCTCTCCGTCTTCACCCATATCTTCGGCTATTTCATTTATAATATCTTTCGCTTTTTCCGATATTAATTTTCCACCACAATGCCATTTCCTTAGTTCATAAACCTTCACGACCTAACACCCCCCTCACTTGATATATTTTTCCCAAGGCGAGGTAATCGTTACGCCGAAGTATATAAGGCAAATCGCAACCGCAGACATAACTAATTCATAGACGTAGAATCTTCCAATTGTTCCCCATGCCTTGAGATCGGAGAAGAACCAACCGAGGATTGCTTTCTGCGCAATGATTAGGATGCAGAACAGGAACATGAAAACGCCAACCTTGCTGATCATATCTAGGATTCTGTAGATCAAGGATTAGCCCCTCCCCTTACGTTTGATTTACTTGAATTGTAATAATCCCAATCGAACTTACCGTTCACAACTCTTCCTTTTTCGGAGTATTCTGAAGCTTTCGTCAGGTAGGCTCTCTCATCAGTTCCGCCCATTGCTGCTTTTGCAAATCCAAAGCAATTACAGTTCACAATGTGATCGCAGGTTGCAGATTGGGAACAACTACCACAACATCGGTTGTCTTTGAATATTGGGCACTGAGGTTGATCAAAAGGAATCTTGTACCTATCATTTTTATATCTGTTACGCGTGTCCGGATGAGTACAGATATAGATGGGAGGCTCACTTAAGCCATGTTTTACGTCGTAGGATAAAATAAACCTCTTTAAAATACTTACAATTCTGCACGACAAATTCATTCCTCATCCTCCTCATCCCCACACTCAATCTTCAACAACGATACACGCCCTCGACTCTGCCTATCCCTCCGCTTCACAACTCGCCTCGGAGTAACATGGTGCATCTTGCGGTAGTTGTGGCGGTCGATTGGGTTGTACCATTTGACCGCAGGAACATCAGGTAAGCACATATCCAGCCCGCAGAGGAAATCGAGTGAATAAAAATCTTCAAAAAATAAGTCTAACAATATATCTATCCCCTTCCCAATTGCTCCCCAATCTCTAGGAGCCAAAGCCACGCTACGCCGATTGCTAAACTGCATACTGCAAACGAATAGCCTCCAGTGACAACCCCGTAGACCGCTTGTCCTCCGTTGAATATAACAATTGATAAGCCTATAAATTTGAACCAGTCCAGATCACATACCACCCTTCGCCTTAAACCAAGCCTTTGACAACCTATCCAGCGTCTCGGCACTCTTAATCTCCTTGCCGGTCCGCTGCTTCCAAGCGTCGCAAGTATGCAATCCATCTCCTAGAGGCCTCGGAACACTGACGGTATATCTCTCGCCCTTGTATGTTACCGTCTTCATCCGCACTGACTCCATCCACACCCCTGATCCGGACATTGTACGCATCCCCCTGTGTGTATGACGGTTGTGCCGCACCATGGGCAAGAATTATCACTCAGTATAACTACAAGACCCTCATATCCTTGACTCATTATTTACCCTCCATTTCTCTTTAACGTTTGCCACAGAGCCACACGATAGACACTTAAATCGTGAGTGGTATGTGTAATTACGTTCCCTGACGCTCCTCTCGGCTATCTTCGTGCTTCCGCAAACTCCGCAGCACTCGATGAGGCCAAAGCCTCGTTTGCCAGTTACGTACCAAAGGGAAAGCCGGATGCGTTGGAGGAGGGTTGGTGGTTGTCTAGGCATTACGCAGACCACCTCGCGTCTCTTGCCACCGACAATCCAACGTATAGTAATACAGGCACTTATCGCGGAGATCACAGACTTTACAGATACAGGATTTTCCTTTGCAGGAACTGCAGTTACAGAGTGGCATCAGGCAGGACCTCCTTGGGCTTGATCATCTCGATACGCTTAAGATTAAAACCGCTAAACACTACGCGCCTCAAGATATCATCAATAGCGAAACATACTGCCGACTTATGAGTCATGATCTTTGCGTCAGAACGATTAGTACTAAGTTCCTCGTCTAGGCCTGTATAGTATAGGCCGTTGACAACTACTATTTCGTTACACTCTACTTCTCGCATGGATTCACCTCCCGCAAATAACCTTTCTGCCTAAGCTTCCGTTCGTGGGCCTCAACGAACAACTCCGGCAATACCCCCTTCAGCTCACACAATGTATACACCATCGTTACGGCCGACTGAGCAACGTCTAGGGCCTCGAATATCATCCTCCTGATTCGCACCTCATCGCTGATAATTGGTTTCTCTCCACTCATCCCCGAGTGCTTGCCGACGATCTGAAGGAATTCCCCCAACTCCTCGATGAGTTTGAATGTGCAGGATTGGATGGTAGGATTAAGACCGTTAAGACGATGGAATGTTAATACGTCAGATATCGGTATGTTAACCGGTACACAACTCACTGGCTCGCCAAACTCCTTACGCAGAACGTCCGCGAGTTCCTTTGCATGTTCCTTGATCGGGCCCATGAATAATCCCTCGAGTTCTTGACCTAGCGTTGGGTTATCACACGCCCTGCCGACTCCACTTGTCATTGGAATTCTGTTTCTTCCGGTCATTCCGATTCCTCCTCTACCGATTTCTTCAGCATTACCTCAATGCGTTGCAGGATATTACAAATAGAAAATCCTCCTGCATTAGTTTTCTTACCAAAAACACATTCCCCATCACAGCCCTTGCGAGATCCCCAGCCACAATCCCAGTCTACGAAAAGCTTTAATGATTCGAGTAATTGCTTAACCTGCTGTTTTTCGTCCATGATTTTATCGCCACTCCCTCTCTACGCATTCTCCATCCGTTCCCTCGCCACCCTAACCAACCTCCCAAACCTCACCCGATCCCTCTCTCGAAAGCTCACATCCACATCGGGCACCATCTCTGAGCACATTCTATCTACGCCATTATGACCGTACTTCCCAGCTATCTCCCTGAGCGTAATCGACAGGATCTCCATGTTAACTTCCGTGTCCCATGCCGGGAGTGAGTGGTCGAGCCCGTAGTTTGCGATCTGTGAGATGAGTAGTTGGTATTCTTCGGCGTACTTACTGCGAATCTCTGGTGGGAGTGAGTCGGCTGTTTGTTTACGAATGAGTAGGGTTTGGATATTGGGTGGGATCACCTGATTCATAGCAAGCCCATCTACTTCCACTTGAAATAATCCATCTCTATTGCCTCGTGGACCTCATCGATTAATCCAACTCCATCCATATGCATAACAAGAATTTCTCCTAAATTCGTTAGAGCCAGACATAGCGGAGGAGTTTCCTCGATCTCACCCTCCAACGTGTTCACTATGACTAAATTACTTGGCGCTGGTATGATCTGGATTATTTTACCCTTCATAACTTTCTCCCTCCTTATCAACTTACACCTGCCCCACTACTTTGAGAGTGGGGCAGGGTGGGGCAGGCAGTGGGGCACCCCTTAGCCTTACTGTCGCAACGGTTTCACCCTCTTGCGCCCCACTGCCCCACTAATTTTACAAAATAGTGTGTATAGAAAAGTACCTATACCCTTACCGTGTTACAAGGTGTATATGTTTTCTATAGGAAAATATAGTGGGGCGAGTGGGGCAGTGGGGCAGGCATATGAATAATAGAGATATATAGAGTATTCAAGAGATATATTAATATTTACCCGCCCCACTGCCTGCCCCACTAGTGCCCCACCACTACCCACCTGCCCCACCGCCATCCCCGCCTTCGGGATCTTCAGCGAATACGATACATCTAACCCTCGCTCCTCCGATACTTCTCTTGTAGTCGAAACGATTCTTTCCTCCATCCTTCCATGTTCGAATCTTCCCTTGACTGGCCCAATCTTTAATTATTTTCTGAGCGCTTGAATACTGGCTGAGAAATTTATCCACAACACTCCGAATTAAGTAAATATTCACTCCATCCTTCACGCCAATTCTCGATGAATACGAATTGCTGAGTTTGTCCGAATTTTCCCCAACCCAATCCATAAACGCTAACCATGCGCGTTCTGACTCACTAGACTCGCACTTACGAATCACACTCCCGGCAATCTCTCCTCCCATAGCGTAGGTATTCTTCTTTGCAATCTCAGCCTTAATATCAAATACCCACACTCCCGCGAGATAGTCGGCTACCATCACACACGCTATTGCGTCTAAGTGGCTATCTAGCTTGTCTGTGTAATACTGCCTGAGCCACACCTGGGCCTCGTGGTAAAGATCAACTAGGTCACTTTTTTTCGCATCCATAAGCCCCTTGAGGAACACTATCCCAGATTGACCGTGGCAGTTAGGTAAAAATTCGTAAAGGTAACGAGCAAGTTCTTTATCGTTGACTAATGGACCACCATCTAATTCGATCAAACGGTTCATGAATCCATCCATACTCGCTGCATTCGTTAGTGGACCTTCGCCCGTAGCAAGAACAATCGTTCTCCAAGTGTTTAGTTTTTGCAAACCGTTCTTGCTACCGCGTCCCTTACCCTTACCCTCAGCCAGCATGTACACAATGGGCGAAATGTCCATTTTTTGCTGTTGCCCTAACACCTCGCGCTCATTGATGCCAAATGGTAAATCTGAGAATAAACTAGCCCTGCGCTCTAACGATGTTGGAGAATTGTTAAAACTTGCAATAACCGGATCTGGATCAGCCCAGATCGACAACGCCAGCCATAATGCTGCTGTTTTTCCCCCACCTGATCCCCCGTGATTGTGGATAACAAAGTTCCGTTGTGAGAGTAATTTTAGTAATGGTGCCGCAAACCCAGCGGCTAGGATAAAGCGAGCGTTAGGGGATGAATCGCGAACCTGGTTGGCAACGTTTATCCAATCGGATAGCTCGCCAAGTGCCGAAAAACCTTTCAACGCGTGCTTACTCTCGATATCATCAACGTCGATCTCAATATCTGGACAGAGTCCCGGAAAAATAAATCCTTTACCTCTCCAGCCAAAATGGGAAACAGCCTTTTGGATTGGAATATCAGGATTACAACATAAGCAATCATCGAAGTATTTAGCTGCATAACGGGCACTATCTGAGGAAACAGCAAGGCCCCGATCGGCCAAATTAATAACGAGCCGCGAGTTTATTGCTATGGAACGCGGAACAACTAAGTCACGCCAATGGCCCATATGTCTGTATGTTATTTTTAAGGATTCCGTATCTGTGTCCTCGTTATATAACCTAGCCTTGATGTAAACTGGACAGCCACACGCCCTAAGAAGTATCGGACCCTCGCTGGTAGTTTTAACGTAGTTAATTCCATCATTGTTAATCCTGAAAGCCGGAGGAAGGATGTAATCCTTGGGTATACCCGATAGCTCTCCACGAGGAATATTAACGACTGTTCCTGGGATTGGTGGAGTATCTAGTGTCTCCAAGGTTGTTTCTTGGACAAGATGCTTAATTGACGCGTTAAGATCATTAAGATTAATCCCTGATCCCTTAAGCTTGTCCTTGGTGCGAGCGTAGAGAGCAGGATCACTACGCTTAACAATTGATAAAGCGCTCAGCATGTCGTCACAAAAAACCTTCTCCACCGTTGGAATGCCCAACATATTAATTCTTGCACGAGCCCTATCGACATGAGACAGACTGAATGAGCTAGGAGACTTAACTCCGCACCCACCAGCGGGACAAGAAAACCCATGTGAGGTACGAATATACTCGCAAGTCTGTGGTCCATTCATATTTAGAGCCTCGGATATTCGGAAATCCGTCCCCTTCGGCGTGTATCTGCCTGAATCTCCTCGTGATAACTCATGGCATTTATCGATGCCGTCCGTACCCCGGACAACGTTCGTCAGCATCGACAACCACTCACCATAAGTGATCGACTGGCAGTTAACCAGGCAGTGCTGCAGGAATGCGCAATTTCCGATCATCAGTTCAGAGCTCGCATCCGTAGATCGTCGTTCGAACTTACCGTGATTCGTTATCTCTGACCGGAAGTCGATATCAGGTATAAGGTCTTCGAGTTCCGATGGATCGTAACGCACCGACTCGTCGAATTGCGTGATAACAACCGGTTTACTCTGCCCGAGCTTATGATTCAGCGTTCCCGGCACCCTTAGAACCCGGGAGAGGTCTGGCGTAGAATCGAGTTTCCAACCGTGTTCGAGTGCAAGGGACCTGACGAACGCTTGCAGGCGTATCATGAGGTTCGATGCCCTTAGATTTTCCTCCTGCGTGTCGAATACCCAGCACTCTTTGAGTAGCCAGTAGACATGCAGGCCGTTACCTGACCAAACGACGATGGAAGGTCGCAGGAAGTCAGGAATGATACCCAGTGCCTCTTCAACCGTTTTCGGTAATTGATCGTGAGCGTGTGCCCCTTGCGTGGCGATATCGATGTCCATCCACAGACAAGGTATAAACGCCACGTTATTAGCCTTGAGTCGTTCTCCGCCCCCAATATCCTGCATTGACCCACCAAGCCCAAAGTACACGTCTCGCTCATCTTGTATTGCCGTGGCAGCGTTGGACATCATGCGCAAATCCGAGACTGAGAATGACCACGTTTTATGATCGGGCAGCGTCCAGAGATAGACGTGCCCTGATTCGATATTGCCGTATAGTGCGTTTAAAAACTGAAGTGTATCGGACACGTGTTATCCCTCTTCTCGGCCACCTTAGCCACCGTTGATCACTCGAATGAGGCTTCAGGCTTCGCTTCTACCTCGACGTCATCATGCAGACCATCTTCGTCTATATCAATCTTCGCGCTACTCTGATTTAGCTTTAAGAAATAAATTTTAAGGTCATCCAAGTAACGCAACGATTTGATTGAGGTGTCTATTTCTGTAGATAATTCCCATCCATAATCCATGAACTTCGAAAGGCGAATCTCAAAGTTAAGATTTTCGTCATTCTTGCACTCAAAAATAACTTTCGCATATTCAAAGCTCGAACTCGACCAAGATGGCTTATCCTCATACTCTACTTCCATCGTGACACTTACGTCCTCATAGGTTGGTTCGTCGTCGGTGTTAACCTCTAGTTCGCTAGTGTCTACGTTTTCGGCAACGTATCGCTTGAACTTCTCGAAGATGTCTGATAATTTAACGACCTTGGGAAATTCATAATCAACCATTAATTCCTTGAAATTAGTCAGAATATTTTTGTTATCCAATGATGTCCTCTTGAGAATTTCAGTCAATACGCAATCCAGCTTAACCACGTATTTTGAATAATCATAAGAAGACAACTGGTTAACCATAACTTCCTTGATCTTTCCCTCGATAACCTTCGTGACATCCCCATAACTTCCGAGCAGGTTTTCCAAGGATTTATTAATTCCTTTTTCAAGGTTTTCAGCTACTAATTTCTCGATTATACCCTCTTCTAATTTAGCGGTAATAACGTCTTTGATTGCGTTTTTAATACTCATAAAATCACCCTAGCCTTTCCATGTTAATAATCCTGAGAACATCCTCGAACGACCGAGCCACCCCAGCGAGGGCACCAACACTCGACACCGTGTCTAAAAACCTAGTCTGTACATCACTCGGTTTACCCTTCGCGGACTTAACTTCCACGAACAACGCCTTACCCCCCGGTAACACCCCGAACAGATCAGAAAAGCCGTTCGGTAATCCTGTCGTGAATGGACGTGGATCGAAGATTGTAAGTGATCCGTCAGGGTTTTTGCGAGTGCGTGAGCCAGTGTAAGCCTGTCCTACATTACATCTGAAAAGTAATCCGTCAGGAATAAGTTTAGAGAATTCTATCCTGATAGCATTTTGGATATCCTGCTCCCTACCACTCATCCGACTCCCACTCCTTTTCCAATCTCCTCATACTGTCATCCGCGTCCCTAGCAACAACCATCAGCGCCGTTACGATCATGCCGATGAATCCACCGAGTATTAAGCCTAGTCCGAATTGCATTCAGGTTTACGGAATGGTGCGAGTGTCACCCCGCACCATTCCATCATCCTCCGACATATCGGGCACGGCTCAGGCGTTACCTCGCGATCACAAACCAAATACAGTGTCGCACCCCGTAACTCCCGCATATCAGCCCCGAGCAACGCCATCTGCTCCGCGTGTATACTGTGGCAGGTGTCGTAATTACCCGAGTTGTGTGGGATATCCTGACGCGCACAAGTGGTGCAGGGAATTTTAGAGTGATTGTATCCAAGCGAGATTAATTTACCGTGTGCATTAACGATTATTGCCGCGTATTTTCGGCGTAGGCAGTTTGAGTTTGGAATGAATTTCCGAGCTATGTTGTGGTGACTCATTGGGTATCACATCCTTTCTAAAACTTTCACAATCTGACTGAAGATAAACTCCACACACGGTATTGCCACACTATTTCCGACAGCCTTATATTTCGCCGAATCACTCGCCCCCTCGATGTCGAGCCAGTTGTCAGGAAATCCTTGTAATCTGAGGCATTCCGTGGGGGTTAGTCGGCGTACTCGGTAGCCAATACGAACAGGGTTTTGATAGTTTAGTGAGTAGCCCCCGGAGTTTTTTGATTGCAAGGTTCCGCTTAACTCTTCTGTTTCAGATAGGTTGCGAACGTCTACGGCGTGGGCTACAGCGTGTCTATCTCCTGCTGTTAATGTTGGACATGGGTCACCTGGTTTACCCACCCCCAGACCATTACCCGAGCCATCATGATTACGAGTTGAACCACCGCCCATATGGCGAGTTGCTTTGTCATTTATGGGGATTGGATACAAATAAGTAACATCACCAGAGCATATAAATCCGCACTTAAGGCATGGTTCCGATAGGTTTTTAATAATGGAAGTAGCACCACATTCGCAGGTAAATTCTATTGCTGTCCATGACTCAACAATGTATGTTGTGCTATCTGGCTTGTCTGCCTTACTTGCTTGTGCCCTTATAGCATGGGATACATCATTGCTTCCACTTGGACCGAATGCCTGTGCGATAAACGTCTGTTGCTTCATCCCTGGTTGAGCCTGTAATACCCCCGCTTTGTCTCCTAGATCCCTGACTTCATCCCTTTGATTGGCAGTGAACGCTATTGGTTGCATCAGCATCGGTACGTTGCCCCCCCCTGTTCCCATGCGACTTGTGAGTGTTTGCGTAGTTCCAGTATCGTCAATCTTCACTCTTGAGTCAGCAGGGTGGTTTTCTACCATCAATGGCACTAGAACGGCTTGCGGTTCCTTGTAATCGCTTTCCATGAGTGGACTAGCAACGTCGAACCCGATGTTCTGGGAAAGCTGTTTAGTAGCGCAGGTTATAACAACGAGGTCCGTAGCGTCTTTATAGTCTCGCTGCTTGATTGTGCTTGCTTTTCCTGTGTCGGCGTATTCCCCGATGGCTTGCATGGCGAATCCAACTGGCTCAACTATCGTATGGCATGGCCTACTTGGTCTGTTTTCTCCTTCTGCTCTGAGGCATCCGGCTTTTTGACATTCGTCAATCCATCCTAGTCCCGATTCGTAAAACATCCGGCTTGTTGCCAGTACGTTAAACGCAGGATATCCTCGTTCTCCCTCTCCTCCACCTCTCAAGACGGGTCCTACCCCATCTTCAGACATAACCCTGTTCCCTTGTCCATCCCAAGGTGTTAAGCACCCGCCTGTTGCCCCAACGCCATCTCCAACACCTCTGGCAACTTCTTCCCACGCTTCTCCGCTCTCCTCAATATTCCCAGACATGCCTTCTCGCTCAAAAAGTATTTCTCCGGCACATTCTCCTCTAAAATCTGCGACAAGGAAGATTCTCTTACGTCGCTGGGGAACACCCCAGTATTGAGCATCAAGGACTCTCCAAGCCACTGAACGCCCGTTCCTTCCAACCATTCCGGCTTCTGCCCATCTGCCACTATTAGGCATTGGAATTTCGGTCTCTGTGATTTCTTCAAGGACTGCCCTAAAATCTTGACCGTTGTTACTGCTAAAAGCTCCGGGGACGTTTTCCCAAATAGCGAATCTTGGATACATTCCATTTGTGGCAATCCTCATTTCTTTAATAATTCTGACCGCTTCCATGAATAAGCCTGACCTTGCGCCTTCTAGTCCTGCTCGTTTCCCGGCGACCGACATATCTTGGCATGGGCTACCAAAGCTAACGATATTCACCGGTTCAATCTCTGCTCCGTTTATCTTGGTAACATCACCCAAATGCTTCATATCGGGAAAGTGCTCACTAGATACCTTAATTGGGAATGCCTCGATTTCACTTGCCCACTTCGTCGCTATTCCGTAACGACTCGCCGATAGCGGAAATCCTGCAATGCCATCGAATAGCGAGCCTAGCGTTATCTGATTACCTATCATTCCCTACCCCCTCTGCCCCCTAATCGCCAACCTCTTATCTACCCACCTGAGCGAGTACCCCCGCTTAATCGCAATCAGCTCCAGCGCCTCCCGAGTCCTTGCCCTGCCGACCTCTTTGTTTAACTCAGCCCTCTCCAACGCCTTAATCTGTAGCAACTCACCCTTTGTCTGCTCCAGCGGCTTCGGCGTATTAACCGCATACACAAACCCACACTTCGGGCACTGCTTAGCCGGTAAATGCGCGTAATAACATTCTGGACACTGCCTGATCGATATCTCGTTCGGTTCGCGTTTCTTAACTTTCCCTTCGAGACTCCACGCCCGATCCTCATCTGGCAAACCATGCCTGTACACGTTCCCCACGTGGTCGATGATCGTTGCGATCTTGCCGGGATTGTTTTTATCCATCCTCATACATCGCATTGCTTGCTGGATAAATAACGTTAAGCTTTGAGTGGGCCTAGCCAAGATAACTGCATCCATGGTCGGAATATCTAGGCCCTCGCTAACCAAGTCAACATTACACAATATCTTGACATTTCCATTCCTGAATCCATCAATAGCATCTTTACGGACAACCATCGGTGTCTCTCCATCAATATGAACAGCGCTAATATTAGCTTGCCTAAACATTTCCGCCGTGTGTTCGCTGTGGGAAATACTGGAACAATAACATACAGCACTGGCACCTGGAATTAATTTATTGTAATAACTGATTAAGTCGCCTATAATTTCCGATTTGTCCATTCTTAGGGTGACATCAGCCTTATCAAATTCTCCATACTTAACCTTTATTCCATCAAGGTCAGCGGCAACGGGTGGAGCATAATATTGAAAAGGTGCTAGATTGCCCATCTCGATAAGCTCTTTAATACTTGGGCCCATGATAAGGGACTCAAAGATATCCCCAAGCCCACGCCCACCCATTCTCCACGGTGTCGCCGTTAACCCGATAACAAAAGCGTTTGGAAAGTAATCCAATAATTTTCTCCAAGTACCAGCTGGGCTGTGTTGGCATTCGTCGAGTATAATAATGTCCGGTACGTTTATTTTTTCTAATCTACGAACAACGGTTTGTATGCTTGCAATCTGAATTTTTTCAGAAACATCCATCATGTATCCAGCGGCAATAATCCCATGGGATATATAGAATTCGCTGAATGTTTTTGATGATTGCTCAATTAATTCTTGTCTATGCACCACGAAAAGTACATTACTACCTTGCAACCTTGCCTGTATTGACATGTGGGCCATAATCATTGTTTTACCACTCCCGCATGGGCTAACTATACAGACACGCTTCTTGTGATTCTGGAACTCAAAATTGGAGTCCTCGATTAATGATTCTTGATACGGCCTAAGTTGAAACATATCTACACCAACTAAACTGTCTTTATGGGTTTTTGAAGGACTTTCGCAGTGTCCCATCCATGATTCAAGCGATATCGCAATGTAGTCTTATCAATATTAAATTGCTCTGCCCATTGTTGAATGGTTTTTGTTTCATCGCCGATAGTAACTAGTCGATTATTTCTACGATTGTTACATTGTTCTTTGGATGAAATCCATCGACAATTATTGGGTGAATACCCTGTGTTATTATCAATTCTGTCAATTGATAAATCATCTTGATATCCATTAGATAACGCCCATTCCACGAATACTTTGGGGTCATTGCGCCATTCATCGCACACCGTTATCCCTCTAGCGCCATAATGATTCCATCCAATACTTTTAGGATTATGACATCTACTAATCATCGATCTCCAGATATCATAAACTCTTTTACCACTTAACCCGTGTGTTAATCTTGCCGCATTGGCTGCGTCGCAAAATATCTTCCAGTTTTTCACCGACGCTTCTCGCGCAGCACATCCACAGCTTTTGATTCTTCCGGTTCGAACGGAACTAGAATCGGCAATGCGATCATTACCACAATCACACTTAAATAACCAAAGAGCTCCGCCATACTTATGTCGCCCTATATATTCAATGGCTGTCAATTTTCCGTATTTATCTCCGGTAATATCAATATATCTGGGCACATAATCCACTCCTTCCGCAAGGAGCCCGACATGATGAGATATCAGAGCTCCTTAAATTAATGACTGGTAGTCTCTTAGTTAGTCACCCACTGACTTATTTATAACAATTATCAAAAGGGGATATCGTCGTCCAGATTTACTTCTCTCCCGTATGAATAACCGGGCGGTTGCCCTTGCCCATTAGGTGGCCCATCTGCTCGCGGCGCTCCCTGATACCCAGGAGGAGGCGGCATCGATCCCGGAGGAGATGACTGACGCTGTTGCTGTGCAGGAGGTGGCGACTGTGCCTGACCTGAACCACCGCTATCCTTAGGACTCAAGAACTGAACCTCATCCGCAACTATCTCACTTACCCATCGCTTATTTCCATCCTTATCGTTGTATGTCCTGATCTGAAGCTCTCCACTAACCCCTGCCAAATTACCCTTCGAGAGATAGTTAGCGCATAACTCAGCTAACTGTTTAAACGCCTTAACCGTAATGAAGTCAGTTTCCCTCTCGCCTTGTGCGTTTTTAAACCTACGGTCAACCGCTATGGTAAACGTGGTAATTGCAACCCCTGAAGGAGTATAGATAATCTCACTGTCACGCGTAAGGCGACCAATGCCTGTCCATTTATTCATCGTGTTCTACCCCCTATGATTTTCAAACTCCGCCTTTGTCGCGGTCAACTCGGTAATATTCAACTGCTCCAAAGGCCTACCAAATCGCTTCATGAAATAATCGGCGAACAGAGCACGGTCCCATCTCCACAACGCGTTAATCTGATCCCTGAGCTTCGACTCCGGAGTCTCAACAACGATCTCCGGCACTAGTGCAACGTCCTGCGCTGCCACCGCCTCGGTAATCCCCAACGCTCCCAGCCACACCCTCCTCAGCGCCATATCCTGCGCCTTAACTACCGCCATAACTCCTGTGTCGATCCCTGTCCCAAGCGCTGTATTCTCGATCCCTTCGCCTGATTCGGAGTCAATCACCTTCAGTCGGCATAACACGGTTACGACCTGCCAAACGACTCCCTTGATATCGACTCTCTCGCTCGAATTAGCGATTTCGCACTCCTTTCTCGTGATGAGATTTTGAGTGATAAGCGATTCTCTGAGTTTCGGTAGATCCTGCTCGGTTGTGATTAGTTTCATTATTTCGAATATCTTGGTGGCTATGGTCATGCTGGCACCTCTACCCTCTCAAATGAGACGACCCATACCCAGGGGTTTATATCCCATCCATAGCCGCGTTTGGCGTTGTCGTTGTTCCAAATGTCAATGAATGCATCCCTTGCTGTTAGATCAAATTCGGAAACATCATCGAATTTTCCGTCTCCGATTTTGTCGTGGAAATCAATACAACCTTCTAGCCTGGCGTCAGCTTCCGTTATTTCCCTCAGCCTCTCAACTCGAACGTCCTTAACCTTCAGGAATAACCTAGCGGCTGCGCGTGGCATGAAACGCGATGACCTCCAAGTCTTAATCGCGGCCAACTTTTCCGGGCAACGTGCTTTAAATATGATTCCTCCGACCGCTTTTTCGTGTATCGCCCACGTTTCCTTCACCCAAATAATGTCTCCAACCTCGCCATAAGGACACTTAATCTCAAACATCGCACTATCATCGACATCGGTCTGTAATACCCAGCGTAGTAAGCCATCCACGAGTTCAGGAGGTTCACTTAATCCCCATTCACCAAGTAATCTCCCATAGTGCATCTTGTTTCCCGCATCCTTAACAACTCCCCTGGTCATCGTCTTCCTGTCATCCAGAATCGCCCGAACCATTTCAGTTGAAAACACAATCGGCCTCTCTCTTATGGTCATGCCGGCACCTCCTCATTAATCTCCTTAAACCCACATGCCGTATTCGGCCTCTCTGTACACACATCACACCGCATATCACACGCCTCGTCTCCGCAAATCAATAACGTCTTGCCGAAAAACACCTCACGAGTCGTCTTTGCACACCTTAGGCACTTACACGGTTGCTTCGCCTTCGTTTTCGAGTTTTTACCCTTGCGATTCGGCATCCCTAACCGTTTAACGCGCGCCGTACCCACTAACCCCTCACTTCGAGGAACAACCTGTGCAGGCGGTCAAAAAACAAATTATCAGCATCCTGAATGTGCAGCCTCCTGAGTGCCGCGATATCGTCTCGAAGATCACTCCATACCTCCTCGTATGGTTCGCGTTGGGACTCTGGATCAGGCTCAGGCACAGGTGGTAGTGCAGGGCGGCTCCCTAGCTCCTCAATCTCATCCTCTGTTAACAACGGCTCCTTGTCGTCTTGCTCTGGCTCGTCAGGGCATAAGTCAGGTATCTTAGACAGATCGAGTCCGGTGTGTGTCTGTGACTCCTTGGTCGTGTTATCGACCGCCACGTCACCCTCCCTCTTGGCTCCCCTAATCCCCTGTAATCCGTATCCCTTCGCCCAGTTAATAATCGTCGCACACGAACATACATACTTCTCGGCGATCAGTGCCAGCGTCATATCGGTCCTTAAATCCTTCTCCAATGCTTCCTTGCTCGGTTTATTTTCCTTCATGAATACTTTCCTCCCAGTCTTCGATCCCTTAGTTTTCTCCTCGCCAGCTCGCATGCAGTTGTACCGGCAAAACCAGAATGTACGGCCCTTAATTTTAAATCTGTATACCCATAAACCAGTGTTACTAACAGGGAACTGCCTCCCACATTCATCACATGTTCGCTCCTGCGAATTGGCACCAAATAACTCCGGCGCGACATCTGAAACCCTTAATACAAATTCGTCGCGCTTCACACCTCAATACCGAGACATTCACAACAAACCATCTTACCAGACCTGTGCTGGGCAACATCCTCCATGCCACCACATAACACGCATCCCGGTTGATACTTCTTGAGGATGATCTCGTTATCGTTGACAAATATCTCTAAGCCGTCTCCTTCGTTGAGGGATAGGGTTCTACGTAATTCGACTGGTAATACTACGCGACCTAGATCATCGATCTTACGGACGATTCCCGTTGACTTTCTCATGGTTTTTCCTCCTCTTAAGCAAACATCTCAGTTTGCGTATACTCAACTACGCCCTCAGTCTTGCTCCTTAAAATAATGCCGTTCCATATTGCAGGTCTTCGAGTATATTCTTTCTCGGTGTCAACCTATCGAATGCGCACGGTCTCATATCTAATAGCCAATCATGCTCTAAGGCGTTTAACTTTATGTCGTCGCTTATGGCGCAGGCAAACGTTTTCATTTCCCTCGCCATGCCGTATTTCATTAAAGCCGTCCACTTTTGTAGGTAATGTTTGCGTAGGATTTCAATGTTATTTCCCTCATAAGCAAGGCCAGTGCCGCAAGTGTAGCAGCCATTACGTTCAAACAATTTTTTACCGTCATCATCTGTCAGGTCATACAATGGTGCATATGGCACATTAAATCTGTGTATATAATCCCAAATATCAACATCGTTCCAAATCGACAAAGGGTTTGAATATAAGTATTTGTCAGCCGTATTGTACAGAAATCCATAGTCGAGAAAGGTAAAAGTCCTGCGCCTCGATTCACTTGCCAACAGGCCTCGAAAGAGCGTGTCACATCCAAGTTTCTTTTGGAGCCTTTGCGAAGGTCGTTCCTTGATGAAGTTACAACAGCTATGCGATATTCTCATATCTGGGAACTTTCTCAGCATTTCGTAATACCTGTCGTTACCCTTCGACTGTTCCGGGCTGTACTTCAGAAACACGTTAATATTAATCCTGGGTGCATCAAGTTTAGTGGCATCTTTACCAAGGATAGGAAAGCCGTACTGTTCGGCGATGAACCAAAAGCTTATGAGCGTTCCTGCTTCCCAAACAAGCTTGCGTTGGCGAAAGTCTTCCCACATCTCGGGAGTCACAGCTTCATTCAGCTTGTCTGTAGAAAGTAAACGGCCTTTCTTGTTTAGGTATTTTCCGATTTCTCCGAGCTCTTCAATCAGTGACAATACTTCTTTTTGCGCTTCATATTTCAGCCGTGGTACTTTCAGTCGATCTAGTTTTGTTTCATGGAAGTTCTCGCCACCCCAATCCTTACCGATCTTCCTGGCAAAATTGAGGCTTTCTGGATACTCAACACCCGTATTGCCGAAAATAACAACCATATTCTTAGCGTGCTCTGGACAGGTTGTAAGGATTAAATGCCATAGCGCCGTTGAGTCTTTTCCACCAGAAAAGGCAAGAGCTATTTTTTTACCCTGTTTAAATGTTTCGCGAATTACTTCTTTGGCTTTTTCAATCTTTTTATCGAGATCCCACGATTGCATTTCCTGTAGCTCGGCATATTTAAATATGCTTTGTTTTTTCAATACCTCGTTCCAAACTTCCGAATCTCCCGAGTCTCCCGATGCACAACCTCAAAGCCGTCCGAACAATTTTTTACAACGAACCACTCGCTAGGATTGAGCCCCTCAGCCTCTAGTCGCTCCTTCTGCTTACGTGATGGTCGTACTCCGTGTTTCATCGCTTCCCCGCCTTCCTGCGTTTCTTGCACCTTGGATAACGCCTATACTCATCAGCCCTCAGCTTCTCCGCTGCCGGCATTAAAACAAACGATGTGATAAACCAAAACCCTTCACGACCTAACTCGTAAATCGCTCCGCATGGGCATGTCGTCTTAACTTCTCCGCCTGGAAACTCTATAGGTCTGCCGCATATGCAGGTTGTTTGTGGTGATTGCTTTACGACCATGGTGGGCGTGACCTCCCTTCGTTTATCCAACCAATTTAACCCTGCTCCCCTGATCCCCATCATTCGTTACATCAATGACCTGCGGAAACCTAGATTTCATTATCGGATCATGTGATATCGCAATAACCTTCATATTTGGATATCTAACACTAAGCATCTCTAGCGCATCGCAATACGCTTCAGCCCCTGCCGAATCCAAGAAACTTGGCTCATCCACAAACATCATCCCCAACTGTATCCCGACTCTTCGAGCCTTCAGATCCGCCAGCGCAAACGCATTCGCCAACGCCGCCTTAACTTTCTCCCCGCCTGATCTGTCACCATAAGGGATTCGTCCGCGCCAGTCCGTGATCCACACCTCGAGTGCGTTAACTTCCTTCTTGTTACGCTGAACCCGCTCTGTGGACATTTCAAGCGCCATTTTTCCCGATGTCATCTGCCCTAGGATGTCGTTTGCTTGGTAGGATAGTTCCGGCACTACTGATCGAACGATGGAGAACGGGATACCATCGAGTCCGAATGCGCGTGTAAGGGTTTGGTGGCGTACGAGTGATTTTGCCGTTGGCGCCATTTCCTCGGCGAGTTGCTGGCGTTCCGCTTCGTCGCGATTAAGTGCCTCGAGTTGTGCGTTTAGTGCTCCGATCTTGGATGTTATGTCGAGCTGTTGTTCCTTGAGCCATTCAAGATCACCCTGAGCCCTTGTAGCTTTCACATTTGCGGAAGACATTTCGTCCTTTTCAACCTTGAGAAATTCAAGATCGAACTCTATTTCTTTTATCCGTTGCTCCTTCGCCGCAATATCCGCTTCGATACCCTTAATCACGTCCGTTGTAGATAAAACGATCTGCCGTGCCGCCGGTAACTCGTCCTTCGCGGTGTGCCATTGCAGGAGTTTAGGCAGACGTTCTTGGAGTTCGGGTAATTCGGCAAGTTCTAAATTCAGCGCATTATATGCCATCGTGATGTCCATGAGCTTCGCTTGAAGTTCATCCTTACGCTTTGTGGTACTCTCAGCTTGCGCTTGGAGTCCCGCGAGTAACTCTGCCTTGGAGTTAAGTTGTCCTGCTAGTTCTGCTTTGGGACGAAGGAAGTTGACTAGGTTTCTGAGTTCGCCATGTGACTTATAGTCCTTATGAATGTTGTATCCGATGGCTGAATTCAGCACTTCTAAGTCTTCAACAATTTTTAAAAATGGTTTTCTCTCCTCGTGCATGTCGGTAATTTCCTGCTCAATAACCTTTATCTCTGCTTCAACAACTGGTATCTGTGCCTTTGCCATCTGTGCATCAGCTAGAAAAGCGCATTTTGCATTTTCCGGATCAACGCAATTAGAGTTTTTAAGCATAGCCGATTTTTTGACCAACTCTTCAAGTTTTAATTCAGTATCCTTGAGAATTAATCGTTTATCATATATCTCATCGCCCGTTCTGTCGGTATCTTTTTCGGCTTCAAGAATTAACTGGTTTACCTCTGATGCCCTACGAGCTAGGTCATCTAAAACCTCAAGTCGAGCTAGTTCCGCGCGATACTGCTCCGCAACTGCGTCCAACTCTGGCTTGCTATTCAGGATTTTTCCAAGGTCGGTTATTTGCAAGCTAAGTTTTGTTAATTCAGTATCCATTATCGACATGTCGAGCACGGCCTCATTCTGAGTAATCATTAACTCTTTCAGCCTTGGCAGCTTAGCTTCCAGCACAAGCACCTGATCCCTAACCCTCTCGTACTCCTCAGACTTCGCCATTATCGTCGCTTCGCTCTCAAGTATCTTCTGCGCTCGTTCAGCCTTCTGTGATTTCGTCCCAATCTCAATCCGCTTCGCGAATACCTCATCAGCGATAACCTTAATTTGTAACCGTATATCCTCAGCCTTCTCCGCCTTAGCCTTCAATGTCCTAATGAGTTCCTCTGCCGCCTTAATCTCGTTTTCCTTGTCAGTTATATCCTCCATGACTTGACCGAGTTCAATTTTTTCAGCGCCTAACTCACTCTCTAGTTCAGTTTTAGCCATTAATCTAATATCCAGCTCCGCCAACTTCGCCTTTGATATCGCCAACGACTTATTCAGTTCACTAACCTTAACCTTCGCCAAATCGGCCAATCCCTCATAAACGCTTAACCCCAATATGTTAGCCAGTACGCCCATTCTCTGCTCTTTGTCCGCCTCCATAAACAACCCATACGCATCCTGCATAACCAACGCTGTGCAGGAAAATGTCGCGCAATCCATCCCGAGCAGGGCCTCAATTTTATCCTGCGTTTGCTTCGTTGTTGTCCCGGAACGATTCTCCCATTTATCACCGTCCGCGATATACTCCTGCAATGACAGTGTGATCTTGCCGCTACCCTTAATACTCCGATTGCGTATAACTCGCCAGTGTGTTTCACCCATTGAAAAATCGAATGTTATCATCCCGTCTGCCTGCCCGCTCGTTATCCAGCTCCCCGTTATCCCTGTTCGCGTTTCCTCGAACAGGCAATCCCGAATCGCATCCATAAAGAACGATGACTTACCGATCCCGTTCGGGCCATTGACTGTGGCGAAATAAATGTCTTGGAAGTTAAACGACTCTTCGAGATAGGAACGATAATTTTTAACAGTCAGCGAATGCGGCTCGAATATCCCAGAGAGTGTACCAGTCGGCATCTTCGCTGAGACTGTGGCTATCAGAGGTCGAGCGAGTTCGAGGATGGGTGTGATCTCGTCGTTCTGGAATCCCTCAGCCATGAGCCATGTGTACAGGTTTTCTAACGGTCCCGAAGTCTCAGTAAGTTCCTGTTTAACCAGCGCTGTTGTGATCCGCTCGGGTTTAATCTCGGAAACGTGGAAGACTCCAGCGCCGTAGAGAGATTTTTCAAGGGACTTACGGTTGAGTTGCTTGTTGAGTTCATCCGAGCAGGTATAGTTAATGCGGATGATTTTGTTGGCAACTTCTGTGCCGAAGAACCACGCAGGATCAGCATCAGAATAGTTAAGGTAATTTTCCACGTTTTTGTCATCCCATTTTATGGTCAGGAATTCCCGGTAAGGGGTTTTGACAAACTCCGACCCAACATAATGAGGTATTTCAGAAAACTCATCACCCTCAACGGTCCCGATCTCATGAACCCAAAAACCTTTGTCCTGACCTTCCTCGTTAAACGTAATCCCGTTCACCGGCCCCGAGTAAAACACCGGCTTATCAATGCCCTCAACCCTCTGCGCCCTGTGAATATGCCCTAACGCTACCAAGTTGAACGCACTACCCGCGAGTGATTCCTTTGGCAGCACCACCTCGGACTGAGAGAATACATGCTGGCCGTTATCCAGTTCGCATCCTACGACTGTGTAGTGCGCCATGAGCACGCTCGGGATCGTCGGGTCGAGTTGTGCGCTTAGGCCGTTGACTATGTCACCGAGTAACTTGCTGCACATCATAGACTCTTCGGATGGCTCCATGCCCGGGTTCAGTGCGCGGAAGTGTCCTTTGTCGAAGCCGGGTATAACGCCGACCTGAAGTAGGCCTGAGCCTGTCATGACTTGGAATAACTTAGGTGTAATCTCAACGAATAAATTAGGAATTCGCATAGCCTTTATGTTCTCAAAAGCCTTGAGGCTGTCATGGTTTGCAGTACCATACATCAGAATCGTGGGCGCAATCTTGGAAAGCGCCCTCAATCTTAAGGATGCTTCGTTCACAAGGTAGAGCATGTTGTCTCCCCAGAGCTTTGACTTATCAAAGAGATCCCCAGCAATCAGAATCGCATCGGGTCGCACTCTCTCCGCGTATTCGACCATAAAGTCAAAGCATCTAAGGGTATCGAGTAAGCGAGCATTTTGACCATTTATGACAGGCCCGCTCAGCTCCCCAAGGTGTATATCCGCGCTGTGTAAAATCCTCATGCCTGCCCACCTCCCACATTACACTCATTACAAACAACCCTGCCGCGCTTCTCCTTCAGATACGTCACGATCTGCTCCACCGTCCATCCATTCATCGCCTGAATCTGCTTACCGCACGCTACGCAGCACGCCTCCGTCCCTACTGGCGGTAACTCCCACGGTGGAATATCCCCGACTCCCTGATCTCCCTCCGGTTCATCCTCCACAACTACAACTCTCCCACTAACACTAGCCTCCGGTAACTGCAACGTGGTCCCCGCCGGCAATGCCGTTGCTCCCCCGAATAATGCATCCTGACCTGCCGCGAATCGCTTAATCATCGCCGCCTTAAGCTCTGGGTCCTGCGTATTAAGCACCACCAACGCCACCGCAAACGGCTTCTCTAGCTCAGACGGTGCATACGCTCCCTTAATCCCCAACCCTGCACGCAACGCCCTCAGTAACGCCTTCGTCTCGCACTGAGCCGCCATGTGCTCAGGCAGGCCTTTGTAATCAGCCTTCGCTAGTTCCTTAGTTGCAATGTACTCCCTATGTCCACCGCTCGGCTCAGGAACCAGTATGGACACTTGATAAGCCTTATCCAGCTTCGTTGGGCATCCGTTACACTGAGGCGCAAGTCGCGTCCGTTGAGCTATCTCGATGCAACGTTGACAACCTTGAGGTAGAATTGGCTTGGATTCCTTCATGACCACGTTCGCGGCCGTCATTAGCTTGAGACATGCAGTTTTTGTGAGGCTGAGACCGTTACCCTGCTTCTGCTCGTAGACCTCCTTGGCGATTGGGTCCGTGTCGATTGTTACGATGTTGACCATAACCTTGTGTAGAGGGGATATCTCAGTTAGTGTTGCAGGAAATAGGCGGTTGAATTTCTGAACTGGGTAATCGTTGATCGATGCGACCGTAAGAGCGTTATCCATCCTACGCCACCCCCTTGACAAGTTCCACGAGGGCCAGATTAATCTTTAATTCCATCCTCAGCCCATCGAGAGCAAGCTTCTTGGCTTCGAGCGTGTACTCTTCCTCTCGCACCGCCGTCCTCTCGTAGTTAGTAGCCGTCCTAATCTGGGCTGCCCTTATTTCAGCATTTTTACCATCGATCTTAATTCCTTCGGCCCGATCAAGCAGAATGTCATCCTCGCGAGCCTGTAGATCTCTTTTCACATCCTGAACATCGTTGTATGCCACAAAAACTGCTTGTTCAGCATCTATGACCTCACTCCTTAGAGATTCAAGCCTCTCGATTAACTCGCTACGTTTATCCATTTTCAACAATTCCCTCACTCCTTAAAATTTCCTCTGCCCAAACGCGGTCCACCAGTGGTTCAATTTTTGAATTATCTATGATAAACTTAGGTTGTGTATTTTCCTCGCGGCCTTCCGCATCGGCTCCCATTGCAGTGGGGGCCTTTTCCGCGTCCCTAATCATGTGTAACGAAATTGACAACCCCTTTACCCCTGTCTTGAACTGATACAAATCCGACTCCTTGCCATCACAACGCTTGCGAACACTCGGTTCACCATCATTTATGATCGACGGAAATACCTCACTCAGCACAGATAGGATGTCATCCACTGCCGCATCGACCACAGACGTAATACTGACGTAGATCGACCCTGATTGATGTGTGCTAATCTCGGAATATGACACTGGTGGAAAGTTATATCCAATATTGAGGATATCCATTACCTGCTCACTCGTTATTCCTAACACCACTTCACCCAACTCCCCACTCTACCGAATCGATAAACACCGGTCCTGCGTGTTCCTGACCCACTGCCCGACCGTTCATATAGCTTACTATCACCCCGTCATCCGTCACATCCACCAGTGTTCTATGGTCCGACTCGTTACCGCGCATCGCCTGGTCTGACAGCATCAGTGTCCAGTGCTGGTGATACCGTTCGAGTTGGTCGGTGATCAGTTTTTCCTCCTGCTCGATCCGTTTTGCCTCCTGCTCGTTTTTCAGGGCTTGGACGCGGTTGTTAATGCAGGGGATGGCGAGGATTGTGTTACGGATTGTTTTTAGCATTTTAAGGGCCCTCCTTTTACTCGATGTACCATTTTCCACATATCATGGATGCGTCGAGCCTACC
>Ga0209728_1000699_pt1 | contig 24485 bp, 20 predicted proteins | sample RifGroD1_FD_183997 | JGI IMG/M metagenome (GOLD analysis project Ga0209728, IMG submission 183997) | Groundwater microbial communities from Rifle, Colorado, USA - Groundwater D1 (SPAdes) (version 2) | ecosystem: Environmental > Aquatic > Deep subsurface > Groundwater | place: Rifle, Colorado... | reverse complement strand
GAATACTATTTATTGATATTTCACTATTTTCTTTCATTTTTTGTTTTAATATATATTCACTTAAATCCTTGCACTTTGTTTCTGTATCTAAGACATCACTTGTATGTAAATAACATCTTTCATAACCAATATTTGGAATGCTTGTAGGAGATAAAAGTGAATTATTATATGAGGTGTAATTTGCTGTGCTTCCATTAATGTTACTCCCAACCACTTTAACTGAGTTATATAGATCATCCCATAAATATTCTAAAGAGCCTCCAAGATGTTGGAATTCATTTTGATTAAAATCCCAAACACTAGATTTAACTTCATTCTCTGTATCTGGTTCAACAACCATAACCCCTTCAGAATTGTAATAGATATTCATAGAATAAATAGATGCTAACTCAATAAGTAAATCACTTAACTTACTATTCGCATCTTTTGTTATGGTAAAAGGAGTTTTCTTATCCAAAAGTGAAGAATGGAAAATAGGAGTTTTTGTGTCTTTCACTAAATCTAATATAGATTGTATTGCAGTTGTAATATTCGTATTTATAGAAATAATATAAGTACCTGAAAGATTTCCTTTTATATTAGAGAAGTTCCAAAACTTATCACTTCCACGAATACTAATTTTACTATTGCTAAAATCGGAAGAAATTGTTGGATTATCAATACAATATACTCCTTGTGAAAACCATTCTATATTTTCATTTTCATCTTCTAGTCCAAGCCAAATTTTAAACATAGAATTAATATTTAATGAATCTGGATGTATGTAATACGGATTATCTAAAGTATTGTTAATTTCAAAACTACAGGTACGTCTTATACCATTTGTATAGGAAATATTAATTGAACCTGATGTAGAATCAAGATAATTTGTTATTTCGGAAACAACAGATTCATCCTCTGGTCTAAGCAACTCAACCCTTAACCTTTGTCGATATATTCCAGATTTAAGTAATTTAATGTAATTATCGAAGTTCATTTAGACTTCACCAACTTCGGTTAGATTAAAGGATATTAGAATCACTTGCTCTTTTATTCCATCATCTAATTGCTGTTCAGAATAATTTGAAGTGAAAACTTTATAAATTTCACCTTTACGAGTTTTGAAGATTTTCTTCTTACCATTTAAAATATAATTTCGTAATTCAGATACATATTCATTACTTTGTTGTAATTGACCATTAATACTTACTGTTCCGCAGATACAACTGATCGAACTCGTAAAGTATTTTCGCTTTCCCATTGCAATTGAAGGATATTCTGTATAATTGTCCATTATGGAAACATCATCTAAATACTGTTTTGTTCCAGATTGAACATTTAAATCAAATTTAAATACTTTTCCTTCTTCTTCAGAAACAAGATAATAACCAAAGAAATCAGTTTCAATTTCTTCACATTCCAAAGGTTCAGATTGTTCATTTTCACTTGTGGCAAACAATGAATAAATATAATTCTTGCCATGTTGTGCAGAATAATCAACATATTCACTAATTCCTACATCTACAATATCTAATGCTTTTAAGGTGCTCCCACCTACTTCTCTTCTATTCACTTGCCATTTAATAATAGGATTTGTTAAATCAGCAATATTACCTGCAACTAAATCATTCTCAAATTCTGCCATTAACAATGTGTTTGCATCCCAAATTAAGTTATCAGTCATAATTATATTTTGTAATTCACTATCTGACATTTCTATATTTTTTATTTGTAATTTATCTATAATTGAGTTACCATAAACACGTACTTTAGAATAAGTTTTTCTTAATGGAATATTTGTACCTTCTATACTTTGAAAGGTACTTAAACCAAGGAAACTTCCTGCTAAAAACAATTATTGCACCACCTTACTTTTAAGGAGTCAAACGCTCATAAATTTGATTATTAACTATAATTAGAACATCAATGCTTCTTACTGCAATTAAGAATAATGGGGGTAGTTCTTTTGGAACACCATTTATTCTTACAAAACCATTTTGATAATAGAAACAACCTAAAACTGAATCATATCCAATTTCATATGTAATACCTTCGTCATTAATATGTTCTAATATTTTTCCACCTGTAAAAGTTTCGTCAGGAATGTAATCAATTATTGTTGTAAAGTTTAAAGGAATACCTACATCAAACTCAACATAACTTGCATCATTTAATTTTAATCCTACATTTCCTTGAGTAAATAAATCTTGAACATATGAACTTGTTCCTGTGACTACTCCATTTACTTGCACAGGATTTGACCAATTAATTTTTACAGCAGATAAGTCTTCTAATAAAGTTACATTTGGAACAAAATTAATTGAAGGAGCAGAATAAGAAACATTAAATGTATAAATAGGAGATTGTGTTATTACATTCATTTGATTTTCTACAATCGTATAAATTTTATATGTTTGAGATGAAACAAAACCATCATATTCATAAGAAATATTTCCACTGTAGGAATATGGCGTTTGAAGAATAATATTATCAAAAATATCCATGAAAACCATATACCAACGATTAATAGGAATATTCTCTGCTTGAGTATATACAAATTGAAATGTATATTTTTTCGATGTAATTAATTCTGGAACAGTAGATATCAATGTTGGGGTAGCATAGCAATAAAAAGGAGTTTCCCTTGATATTGCTGATAAAGTATCAGACCATATTTCTAAAGTCCATTTATATTGGATTCCATTTGTTAAACCTGAATTTAATACATATGAAAATGTATCATTTTGGTAAAGATTTGGAGAAAGGATTAATTTTGTAGAATCAAAAACTACAACATTTGCCATTGTTAAGATTTTTAATTGATAATGAGTTGCTACTGTTCCTTGAATTTTTGCAGTAAATGTTATTGGTAAATTTGCATCTATTGATATATTGTTTGGAGACAAGAATGAACTTTGATAAATTGCGATTGTTATTCACTCCTTTCTTATAATAGAAATAATTAGTTATAAACAACAATATTTAAACAATCAAAAAGAAGAGACTTAATTAATAAATCTCTTCTTCCTGAAATTATCTATTTAGACGTTGAAGATTCTTTAGTTGAGAAATTAAATCATTAGCATTTTTTGCTGTGACATTTAATGTGTTTATAGTTATTAAATTACCACCATTACCACTAACTCCATTATTTAATGTTGGTAATTTAATATTACTTAAATCAGGTAATTTAAAATTAGGTAAACTAGGAAGATTTGATATTTTATCAATCATTAATTTACTTAAAATGAACTCCCCTTTTTGAAGAATAGCAGGAATTTCATCTGGTTCAAGGTTTTTGTGCATGTCTCCAACCCAACCACCTTGATGATATTTTTTCTTCTTTTTAATCATCACGATGCCACCATTACTATCAATATCTTCTGTTCCTGCAACCCCTCCACCAATTGTTTTTCCGTCCTTATCATAATCAGTGTACGCACTACCGTCTTCATTATATTCACGTTCAGCCACTCTATCTTCATAATCACTTATATAACTACCAAGACTACTGTTTCCCGTATTGTTTTTTCTCGAATTGCTACTGCCACCTGATGAAGACCCACCATAATTTGATAAACTACTTGGAAGAGATGTCTCATTATCAACAAGAGCAGACAATTGAGAATTTAAACTAACTAATTTTTTACTTAGTTCTTCTACAGCTTTATCAACATTATCTCCATATTTTGCTAATAATTGATTAGACATAGCATCAATATTTTTCCATTGCTCTTCAAAAATTGTTTTTTGTTTATTAAATGACTCCTCCTTTTCATCAATTAATTTTTGTTGATAATCAATTTCTGCTTGTAAAGATGCTTTTCTGTGTTTAAGATTAATATCATCTTCCCAATCAACGTAATCTTCTTTAAGGGATTTTAGATCATCTTGTGCATCTTTTACATCTGTTGGATTAGATTGCCATTCCCATTGATTGCCAACTAAAACTCTAGTATTTTTCTCATTTAAAACATTGTTTAATCTCTGTTTTGCCTCTTCAATTGCTAGTAAACGTTTTTGTCTTTCTTCTTGTTCTTCCTCTAATTCATTCTTCTTATCTAATGCTTCAATTTCTTCTTGAATGCCTTTTATTTTAGCTTCTTTTCGTTCAATATAAGCATTTAATACTTTTTCTTCAGCATCAAGTTCTCTTTGTGCTAATTCTTTTTGTGCCTCCAAAACATCCATTGCTAATTGTTTAGCTGTGTCTTGAATAGTTTTTTGATAATTTATTTGAGATATTGTAGCATCTTCAATTGCTTTTGTTAAAGTTTGCTTTGCTTCAATAGATAAATTATCATTTAGAAGTTGTTGATTGCTAAAATCAATAATTGCTTGCTGTTGAGAAATTAATTCTCTATAAAGAGCAATTTGATTATTAAGTTCTGAATTATAAGAGGACGAAGATTCTTCTAGAAGAGATATTCTTGCTTTTGATAATTCTAATTGAGAGTTAGTTTTTTCTATAGCAGAATTAAAAATATCTAGATTTATAGTTAAAATTGTTGCTTGGAATTCTTTTTGTGATTCGATTACTGAATCTATTGCCTGAGAATTATCATACCATGCTTTTTGAAGTTTAGATAATTTATCTGCTTCTTTTTGCATTTCTTCTTGAGTTGTTTTTGATGCAGAATTAAATTGTTCATAATATTTTAGAGTTAATTCACCATCTAAAGTTAACCAACCATCAGCAGAGAATGATGAACTACGGATATTATGAATTGTCTGAGTTATTTTTGAGTTTGCTGTTTTTAAGGAGGTTATGTGGTCAATTTGCGATTGGATTAGGGAATTGGTTTTTTCGAGTTGGAGTTGGTAATCTTTATTAGATTTTGCTTGATCTAGTTCTTTTTTTACGGATTCTGATTTGGTTTTTGCTAAGAGAGATTCGGCATTGATCTGTGCAATCAAGGCATCTGTTGTATCTTTATACGATGGGTCATTTTTTGAAGAGTCTTTTTTTGCACCTGATGTTTTTGCAGAACCCATACCAATTCTTGAGAAGTCAACACCAGAAGTTCCACTAAGAGCAATTTTATCAAATCCAGCTTTTGCTTTATTTGATGCAGCTAAATAAGCACCCATCTGTTTATCCATTGCTGATGTAATTTTGTGTAAATCACCTTGTTCATCTGCAATAAATGAACCAACTAAAGTATTGTCGATTCCTGCCTTTTGACCATTAACCATAGTATTGGTAAACAAATTGCCTTGTGCGTCATAATAATCAGCCCACAAAGAAGCAAGTTTTTGAATCAAGGCTAATTCAACTTGTAGTTTTGCAGATGCTAGGTCTTTTGCTCCGCTTAAGTCAACTTCACGTTGAATACCCAAAGCTTTAACTAAACTTTCTACACCTTCAAGGTTTTTATTGTAGAAATCTGTGCTAGACATTAGCATTTGCGTATACGCTTCTTTTGCTGTGTTTTGCTGTTCGGAGATAATATTAGTTAATTCTTGTCGAATTGCTTTTTCATCGCCCAGTATGCTAAGAAGTTGTGGATATTTTTCTGAAAGTTTTATAATGCTGTCTAAATTAAATTTATGCGATTCATTATAGTCTTTTAAAACAGAATCAATTTCAGAAATCGCAGATGATGAATCCGATAAAGTTTTTTGGAGAGTGGAAAGAGAAGTTGTAACTGAGTTGATATTAGAAGATGCTTCTTGAGCATTTGGAAGGTTGAGCATATCTTTAAGTATTTTACCTACTTCTTCCCCATCAACACCCAACTTTGTTAGGTATGGAGATAAACCAGAAATAGCTTTTTCATATGCGACACCGATTTCATCCTGACTTGCTCCACTTCCAACTAATCCTTCCAGTGCTGTTTTAGCTCTATCTATTTCCGATGCAAAATTTGAACTTTCAAGTCCATCAAAGATTTTAGTAAATTGTTCTCCTGTGACTTTACTTTCATCTTTAAGTGTGCTCAACCCATAAATTAATGTAGTTATTGCTTCTTTGCCTAAAGATTTTGCTGAGTCGCTACTTTGTAAAAATGAATCTGCCAAATCAGATAAATCTTTTCTACTTCCCAAAACTTTCCCACTGAGTTCTGTTAGCTCATCTTTAATACCTTTTAAATTATTTTTTGCAATCGCTAATGAATCATTTCCATTGGCATCAAACTGAGCTTGGTCTCCATTATTAATATCATCAATAATTTTTAAGTATTTTTCTTTATGTTGAGTTAATAAATCTAATTGCTGTTGGTCTTCTTGTAACTGTGAAAAATTATTTGCTCCGTCAGTGGTAAAGGTTATTGCCATTTGTTCTTGTTTTGCTTTTAGCAATTCTTCATTGTCTTTGATTGCTTGTTGAATTGCTTTTGAAGAACCAATAATCGCATTTCCCTCTGAGTCATATCCCTGAATAAGATCGGGGAACTGTGTTATTAGACGATCTTTTACATCTGCCAACTTAGACTCTTCTTCTGTTGTAAGAGAAGTTTTGACAGACAAAGATTCATATTCACTTGCTAGATTTTTTGCTTCTGCTGTTTGTTGTTTTAAAGAAGAAATTGATTGTTTTAGTGAATCAAATTCTTCTTTTTGTTTCTGTGCAGATTTTTCAGCAGATGCACCAAGAAAATCAAATGCCATTACGACAGCAGTTACAGCACCAACAACTAACCCGATTGGATTGGCAATCATAGCTGCCCACAAACCTTTAGTTGCGAAGGTTAACATTTGAGTGGTAGTCATTAATTTCATTTGAGAAAACTCTACTCCTGCTAATCTCGCCTGTGTTTGCACCAAACTTGAATTTAATAAAGTAGTAGACAAAGAAAAATTTTTTAAAAATGTTAAAAATGCAGTTCCTTTGTTTACCGCAAGCATTGTAAATACTATTCCCAAAATTGTTCTAAGGTTGCCAAAATTATTAATCAAGACAGTTATTCCACTGATCATGCTTTTTACAAATCCTGTATCAATTGTATTGTTCCAGAAGCTATTAATTGCATTACGAAGTTGATTAACCTTTGTTTCCCAACTATCCATCCTTACTTCGTTCTCTGCCATAGCTGAACCACTTGCAGTAGAATACTCTTCAAGCATCTTTTTATACATATCAAAATTCTCAACTAAGGCCACTAACTGGTTGCTTTATATTCAACAAGGGTCGTTAATCCTTGCCAGTTCTCAATTAAACAAAATGAATACCACCCTGTTTAATATGAACTTCTTATACTTTCATATAAGAATAGACTATATCACCATCCTATAAGGATGTCTCCCATTTCCACTCACTTGAGTGTACGGCTTACGCCTAGTCGTTGAACCTTACCTTACGGTCTTGGCTGCTGATTGCCAATTATTATAGCACTTAGGATTTAACCATATGCCATCTGATTAATTTTTTCCACTTTCGTAACCATCACGCTTATAATCAATAGTTTTTGTAAATTCATTATTATTATAATTTATTTTAAACTCATGCCATTGTTCTATTGTATTATTGCCAAATCCATACAAAGAATGAAATTTATTATGTATTTCCTTCTTTAAGCAAACACCTAAAGGATATTCACTTTGAAATATTCTAAAGGTATATAAAATAGACGATAATTCGTCATCAGAATAATCGTCTATTTTCCCTTTAATTCCAATATTTAAATGTAATAATACTTTATTAAGGATTAAATTTAGTCCATATGTATGATGAATATCATCAAATCTTTCTCCTGTAATTACACATCTATAATTGCAATTCTGCATTGATTTCTTTTTCCACTCCGCATTATTGCGTCTTACAAATTCTGAAAGATTCTCATATGAACTTTCTTCTGCGACTCTTAATAATCCCAATTGACATCGTTTGTCACATATAGCATGAGTTTTTCTACCTATTATAATCCCTATTTCTTCATCTGTCATCGCTTTCCAATTATTTTTTATAAAATCTATATCTCTGCATGTGAACCATAAATTTATAGAAACTATATTTTTTATATTTAGTTCACAAGCCTTCATAGTGATAGTTTTTATATTTCTGTTTGGAAGCAATTCTAACATTTCATTGGGAGTTTTAACAGGATAATATTTTCTCATTATATCAATTTCATCTTCAGACCAGTAATCCCTACTTGATATTTTTAATTTACTAGCTTTTGATACAATTGCACAATAAGAAAATTTATTGTCTAATAAATCACAAATATTATTTATATTTCCAAATGTATAATTATTTCTTAGTATCTCAATGTCTTTTTCAGTCCATTTTTGTATAAAAATCACTTCCTTAAATGTTTTTATACAAAAACTATTGATTATTACGTTGTGGTTTAATCAGCTTTATGGGTTTCCAGCAATTAAAGAGATTTTGAATAGATAAATTATTTATCTATCACTCTATGCACATTTCTGTACATAGGAGGCTGTCAACAATATTTGTTCGTTACCTCTGTATTTTCCTCCCAGTGCCTCAATAATAGGGGCAGTCTTCATTGTGCTTAAATTCGACCAAATTCGACTTAAATCCTCTAAAACTTCCATTGGATTACGAATCTGTTCTACACCATCTCGCACTTCATGAATTTTGATGCCAACACCATTTAATGCTTCTGCCGATTTTGACAATGCGTCATCATCAATTATTTCTCCGTCTTCTGTTTCCCCTTTTATTTGTCTAATATTCATCAAAATACTACGGAATGCTCGTCCTGCCTCATTCCCAGACCGTTGTGTCACCGCAGTCATAACTCCAACTGCTGAAGCTAGTTCATTCACCCCTACTGAGGCGTTTGCACTAATAGATCCGGCTACGGTAATACCTTCACTTACTTTTTGAATAGATGTCGCGAACTTATTATCAATGGTATTGACACCATCTAAAACTCCCATTAATTGTTCTTGGCTACCTTTATATTTATACGCAGCATCAGTTGCAAGTAAAAAGCTATTTGCTTGTTCTGCTGTTAATTCACCAACGTTTTGTGACAATAAAGATATTTTTGCTAAGTCTTCGGATTGCCCTTCATAGCCTGCTCGACTAAATTCTCCAACGGATTTTAAATAATCTTGTGCCGTTCTTCCAAAAGCATCTGCTGCTTCAAATGAGCGATTCTTTAAATTTACCATAGCTTCTGCACTGAGGTTGGTTACTTTGGCAATGTTTACCATTAAACTATCAAGTTCTTTTAATGTTGCTAGTCCAGCCTGTAAGGATCTGAGGGGGGCATAAAGAGCAGTTGCCACCATTCCCCATGCCATCATCTTGACGAAATTTTTCGATAAAGTTGTTAAAAAACTATCCGCAGCACCATTAATTCTTGTAATTTCAGCAGTAGCACTTCTCACAGATGTAGTTAATTGTGCAAATTGTAAATTTAATTCTCTAATAGACCTTCCACCGACCGTTCCTACTCTTGCCAACTCAGCCGTGAAACGATTCATTTGTGTTTGAATTTCTGGTCTAGCGAAAACAGTTTCTCTGCCAACTTGTAAACTTGACAACTTATTTTGCATTGTACCTTGATATAATGAAATATCATTAGCACTCAAAGTTCTAGTATTAGTCGATGCCATTACTCTTTGTAAATCTCTATATCTTGATATCTGCAACTCTAAATTGCTTATACTTTGGATTATTCCTCTTCTTTGTTCGTTAGATAAATTAGTATTACTAGCTCTTACTTGGTCTATTGATGCTTTTATTTTATTATATTGAGCTGTTAGCATTGCTAAATTATTTGCGTCATTTATACCTGTTGTTGGAGATGTAAATCCAGCTCTTAGTTTTGCAATTTTGTTTTCATAAACTTGTAATTTATTTAATGCAGACTGTATATTTGATCCTGCATTATTATCAATTAAATTTGCACCACTAAAAACATATCCTCTTTGCATACTGTTTCCAGATTGTATTCGTGCCATATTAAATTTAAGTTTCTCAATAACGCCATTCGCTTTTGTTACATTCGCTACAAATCCAATTATGTCTTGCTTGGAATTCTTTAAGAAATTTACATCAACCGTACCAAGTGATTTAAATTGTTTTTTAACTCTCTCAATTATATTAGAAGAAGACATGAAAAACTGTCTTCCGTCTGCTTCTAATTTCTTTCTATCAAAAACTTCAATTTTCTGATTGCTAACTTGTTGTGTTGCCTTCTTAACTTTATTAATAGCTCCATTAATAGTCGCTAATCCAGAAGCATCTACTTTTAATTTTATAGAAATTGCCTTTGTAATTTTAGCATTTAATGCACTTATTTGAGATTCAATTTCTTTTTTTGTTGTTGATATTTTTGCTTTTATTAAAATATTTAAATCATCCAAATTAATTCACCTCTCTTTATTTTCGGGCATTAAAATACCCTACACTTCAAAGAGTAGGGATTAGTATTTATTGTTCTACTTTTAATCCTCTTCTAATTAACGCCATTTTCATAAATATTTTTGCTTTACCCATTGCTAAGTCTTTATATGTATTTGCAAAAAATGGTCTTGTGCCAATTTCGGTATCTAAATGCCTCCTATATCCCCATCCATAGTGTCCACCATATTCTATAATCCTTGGAATATTCTCACCATTTTCTCCTACTCTGGTATTTTTTAACTCAATGGTATCACTACCAATTACGTTAGTGATACACGAATCAATTAAAGCAAAAGTTCTTTCATAATGAGGAGTTATACCATCAGAAGAATAAGGAGTATAGGTCTCATAAACATCATTTTGAATATGTTCTCTCATCAACTGTCTGCTTTCTAAGGCAACATCTATTTGCAAGCTCTCGGACACTTTCTTCTGTAAGTATTTTTCTAAATCTGCCACAGACTTGAAATCCATAACCCCCACCTCTTTTTACAATATTATTTTGTATCTTTACCTATTTTGCTGTCTATACCCATTGCCTTACCTAAATTTTTAAGAGAATCAGGAGATATTTTATTAAACTGTTTTGGTAATTCCTTAATTAATTTAATCAACCCTTTTTGATCAGGAATTTTATCAACTAACTTGTTTAGTGCTTGATTTACAATATTAGCAACGCTATTATCTACTAACTGAATTTGCTCAATTTCCTTATCTAACACACTATTAATAAATTTAATATCTGATTCTGGGATTAAATTTAATATTGCATCTATAATTGCATGTTCTTTTAATTCATCGTATAATTCAACTATATCATCTACTTCAAAATTTACATTTGAATATTCACTCACTAATATATATTCGTAGGCAAATTCCTTTAATGCAAAATCAATTTTTTTAATACCATCTTCTTCATTGACACATATATCTAATATATTACCAACTATGATTTTTTTAAAAGATAAAGGTAAATAGTTTTTGACACTGAAATTAACATCTTTTATTATTTCATAATTAATCTCTCTGATTTCATCAATTGTTAATAATTCCATTTTACTTCCCCCAATTATTATTTTTATTTTAATGTTGTAAATAAATCACCCTACGTTATAGACGTAGGGTTTAAAAGTTTAAGAAAGACTTTTCACTGTAGCAGTTCCTTCGGATGGACTCATTTTACCTATGTCATCTAAGCAATTGGTTGATATATGAAAATTATCAGCAATCCTTTGATAATAGGTTTCAAGTTTATTTACATACTCAATATCTTTTTCTTTATTTGCTTGAATTTCATCATATATCAACATTATAGTTATATATAAATCTTCAGCATTTTGTAAGTCATTTCGCCAATTGCTTGCTATATTAAGCATGACTGCTTTATCTGAAATTCCACCAACTTTTAAATCAGATGCTTTTTTATAATCGCCAATATCATAATAATGTTGTGCTAGATTAACTTTTTGAGTATGACTATAGATAAAATATCCACCAAAAGTTACTATAATTACCAACATAAAAATAGCGATGATTTTATTGCTTTTCATTTGCTACACCAACTTTTTCTGCCAATACAATAAGAAGACCTCCCGTAAATATAGCAGAACCAAAAGACATAATGCCTACATAATTGTAAAAACTTTCTGCAATTGAGTTTCCTGATTGAGATTCTATTCCAATCAATTTAAAACCTGCAATTAAGAATAATATAGTAGATAGAATAGCTAGAGATTGAATAAATAATTTCATTGGTTGCATACCTCCATATATTGAATTTTCAATATTTATAATGTTATTATATTATAGAATGTATGAGATATGCAACAAATATTTAAAATATTGAAAAGAATTGTATTCAATTATTTTTCAACACTTCAAATTTTTTCTTTAATCCTTCTAAGTTATTTTTTAAATCAGACTCATATATAAAAATAAATGTTAATTCTGACTTATGGGCAATCTTTATTTTTTTCTTTGTTTTCAAACGATATTTATCATACTTTTCAATATCTGTAATCTTATCTTTATATAATCCTAAATATTCTATTATAATATTATCATCAATAATCCAATCAGGAATATATTTTGTATCTATATAAACTCCTTCATTTTCTTTCTGGTTACTTATATATTTAACATTGTTATATTTTGAAATTAAATAATTATGAATCATTTGTTCAGTTAGAGATTTTACAATAGTTCCATCTAAACATTCAATATATCCGAAATCTCTACAGGTAAATATATCTGGATAAATTGAATTAATCCAATTAAAAATATTTCCATCATACAATTTTATTAACGGTGTCATAAATTTAGAATAATTAAATTGAAAATAAGTTTTTGAGAAGTATTTTGGAATATCTGTAATTGGCAATTTTAATCTATATTCTATTAATTGTTTTAATGCTAAATTAGAGTGTTCTTTTTTCGTCCAAAAGTAGTGAGGGGTACTATTAAATTCCCAATGAAAAATATCTATATGAGGATAAACAACTTTAAATATATCACAAATAGACATAGTTGGATTAAAACTCGCCAACATACCGCCCAAACCATGTTTTTTAAATAGTTCAAAACCATAATTGTGTTTAACCCATTCAATATCTAATCCGTCCCATTGTTCCTTTTCTTCTAACATCCACCTTACCGCAGTCTTTACGTTTTCAACATCTTCCCAATGACCATTTGTAACAGTATGTAGTTCACATTCTTTATATTGCTTACCTGTTTTTCTTAATAAATACTCACTTATTAAATCATACATAAAACGTTTGTCTAGCAATCCACCTAAATTATAATCTTTAAAATTTCTTATTGTAAATTTTGTTACTTCTTCAATTGAAGAAATCTTATTATTGTTTAATAGATTTTCTACCATATAATCGATGGCTAAAAATCTATTATCTGGGTTATCCCAATATCCATTTGGGCAATATGAGTTCTTAAATAAAAATGGATAATTTAAATACTTTGGAAATAATAGTTTAGCAAAATCAAATATACTAATATTATTTAAATATACCACTGAATCAAGACCAAATTCCACAAGTAAAGCATTATTATATTTTTCATAGAAATTTTGTTCGTCATAATCTCTAAATAAATATCTTCCTACTTTAATTATATTTTCTATTGTCCAAAATGCCTTCGGAACATTTGTAATTCCTTTATTTATATAACTTGAATATATTTGAATAGCATTGTCATGCAAATATTTAGTAAAATCAATATTATAGAATGTTTTTAGAAAAGCTTCATACCCCATATCATATACGCTTCTGCAATGGTGGTAAATATCTATTTCTGGGATAATATTTCTCATAGACATTGGGTCTATTAAATTATTTAATTTTATCTCTTTAATAATAACATCTTGCAAAAACTCTTCTTTTTCATTCATTGGGATAAAATTAGGGTAAAAATAAATTATATTGTCATTATTTAATTTTAAATCATCAATTTTCTTAGCTACAGATGCCACCGATCTCTTTAAATTTTGAGAAATTTCAACAGTAGATTTTACATTGATATTTTCCTTTAAATATTTTATTTCCTTTTCATCCCATTTGTTGATCGTATAAGAGTATAACCCATTTTTGACTAAATGATCTCGAATACTTGATGTATTTTTAATATTGTACTTTTTAGCTAAGAGTTTAATATTTTTTTCATTTTCGTAATCTTTTTCTAAAGAGTGCCAATCTATTTTTCTATTAACTTTTCTTCTGCCTAGTTTTTCGCTTGCTCTTTTATCCTTAACTTGAGTAGTACTTTTATTAAACCTTACAGAAAATTCTAGGTCTGTCATATTCATATAGTTTTCTTTTAAGAACTCTATTTCTTCCTTTGACCATATTTTACTCATCTCATTTGCCTCCGTTATTTTATTTACTCCACCACAATACTTTACCAACAATATATAAAAACAGGGGAGAGTTGGAGTGCCTCGATTAGACTCGCGACTTTCTAATCTTTTATCCCCTGTAAGAATTATCAATATCAACCCATACAAAAAAGAATCTAAATAACTCTGGATTCAACTATATCAACTTAATCAAAAATCAAACACACAACTCATCATACCTTCCTTATAAAATCCTCAGAATTTAAAATTTTAATTCCATTAATATCTACATAAGAAAAACATTAGTATCAACTACAACTTTAATTTTTTCGTTTGACATTATGTTTCCTCACTAATCCAAAAGATTTATCAATTTCTTCAGAAGTCAAACCTTTCTTTTTGATTGTATCTTGAATTATCACACTTATTTCTGTCAAACAAGTCAATTGAACATTTGACTCTGCTAATTCAATTACATTCATTTTTATTCCTCCTTTCTTACTTTTTAGTATTGTAGTCTTCACTCTTTTTGGTCTTATTCTTTTTCCCATGTTTCTTTTGACCAATATAAATTCACCACCTAATTAGTTTAGAGGGAGAAGGTTTAATATTTATTCCATTTCTCCCCATTTTACTTATTATACCACATGTGATATAATAAAATTGCAAAAATTCTTTTCTATCTTTTAACTTGTCATTTAATCAATGGCAAGTTTTTTCTTTTTCTAAGTCTTTGTCTACACCTTCCAAATCCACAAATTCACAACCATAAACAAATTCATAAAAGCAATCATCACAAATATTAATACAAATCCTACCATCACCATCAAAATGACTCAAATATCCACCAGAACCATCAACTTTCCAAACAAACTCATTCTTATCTAAATTAACTATTCTCTGACATTTATAGCATCTAATAGGTTCTTCATAAACACATATCTGAATCTGCTGTTCATTTTTCATATTTAAAGTAAAGACATTCTCAAATATATTCTTCCCTTCACTATACAAAATCTCTATAATATCGTCTTTAAAAATTCTTAGCATCTGTGGATAATTATTGTCTCTATCCAAAAACTCAATCGCATCATCAATTTCCTTAAATGAAAACCAATGATATGTATTTGAAGATTGTACAGGATAGAGGTCTATTTCTATTTGATAACCTTGGAATTTACTCATTTGGATAAAAAGTTCATTGATGCTGATTTCTTTAACACTCATATTAAAATCCCCTTTACTTAATTATTTCGTAAGTTGATTAATTATCAACCCCTTAATAATAGTATAGAGGATTAATTGGATATTGTCAATATCTATTTATACGAAATCAATATCTATAATTTCATAATCATCACTTAGATAAAACAGGTCTCCAATTCTTGCCTTAAATATATAGCAAATTCCAACGGCATAAATTAATTTCCAGTCACTACGATTATTCAAAAGTTGTACGAGGGCTTTGTATTCTATTTTGTATCCATTTTCATTCATTTTATCAACAAGCCACTGAATTCTTCTGCCATCCAATTTCTTGTTTATATTTCCTCTGTCACAATATACTTTTAAACCTTTAGCAACATCTATGCCTTTAGTAGTACTCACCATTTTATCACTCCTTACCACTATTATATCATCAATATCATCTATACAAAACATCATTGGTATTATCACCTTTCTACAATAATTATATTACAACATATAGTGATGTATGTCAAATTATTATATTATGTTTATGTATGATTTTTTGATATTTATATGAATGATATAATAATGGATAGGGAGTGGAGGAGGTGATAGGTGAGGATATAAAAAATAAAGTATCTCTTATATCAATTGTTATTTACCTTTTTCAAACTCTTTATCTCCTCATTAGTCAGATATACAAATTCTGCTTGTTGTATGGGTAAATTACTCAAAACAACAACTGTACAATCATTTCTTAATAACCTTGCTCTGCCAATTGCTTGTGTTAATTCAGATTCAATAATATAAATCTGTATCTCTCTTAGCAAAAGATCATTACTATATGTATTAAAATAAAATTCAAATCCATTCCTTTTTATTTTTGTGTAATGCATTGTTGAATCGTTTAATTTTGGTTTTAATCCTAAAGCATTAGCAAATAATAAATATACAATTTCTGAAACATGGGGAGTACCTACAACACATATGTCCATTCCATTCATACTATCTAATCCTGCTGTCGCTCCAAATGTTGCCACCGTGTTGAATTTATTAGCTAATGATTTATATGTAATGGTTGGTAATTCTCCTACAATCCCTTTAGCTAACGGTATTAAATCCTTATTTTCTTTAATTTGAAATCTACTGAAACTCTTTTGCGGATATTGAACTATATTACCTTTTAATTCAACATCTCCTAAATCTACCCAAATCATTTTGTCTCCAAATACCAGTTTACATATTTCTTCATTTAAAGTGGCAGACATAAGAATTATTTTCTTATTAATTGGCAAAACCCTTCTATTTACAAAACTAATAATCTCTTGCTTTTTAGAATTATAAGATTTAATATAATGAGTGCAGTCTAAAAATCCTAAAACATTAGTATTAAAACTATTCGTATGGGATAATATTACGCTATACACTTCTTTATTTTTAATTAAATAACTAGGCATTTCTTGTATAATATTGAGCTTTGCCTTTTTCACACCTATTAACAAATCATCAATAATATTTTGTGTCTTAGTAGAAAATACTTCTCTTTCTAATTGCATTAAATCAGCAGTAAAAACACTATCAACATTAATTAAATTTGACAAGATATCTTCATCAATAATTACCGTATCATTGTTTGTTTCTTGTAAATATAATAATTTAGAATGAGTAGTAATTAAAGTTTTACTTGACTTAAGCGCAATCTCATTTTTCAAAATATATTCTTTTATATCTGGGTTAATAATTGCTAAATCATGGATATATTTTGTTGCAGCTCTATATGCCCCTATTTTATAAAGCTTATCTATTCTTTCTCTCTGGTCTTTTGGTAAAGCAGGAAGCGAAGGAGTCATTACTACATCGTTCCCTGCTTCTATGCACCGATCATATACTTCTTGTTTTAATTTGTGATTTGGAACAGCAATAGTGGTATTTTTTACATCAAGATACATTTGAGTTTTGCCAAGTCCTGTAACAGCTTTTAAACAATATATTTCTCCAACTTTTCCTGTTGCTTTAATTGTTTCAAAAGAACTTACCAAGTCATTTTCAGCTTGCTCTAATGTTTTTAGTACAGGTTCAGATAAAATACTTATACGTCCCCTTGGTACTCTGGCAGTCCAAACCATGTTTAAGCCATGCTCACAAATTGATTTATGAGGACAGAAATTGGTACATCTTTGAGGTGTATAGTTTTTCTTCACAATATAATTACATTGATATTCCCAATTATTAATATCATACTTTTCATCCTGATTTAATATTTCAAATAATTTCTTCCTACCACCTTCGATGGCAAGTAAATTCGTTGCTATTCCAAACAATTCTAAGTGATATGCCCAATGTTCTCCATTTGAAAATTCCTTATATAGTTTGCAATTATCTTCTAAATCATTCCAATTAAAATGTTTAATGAGATTATTTCTAACCTCTTTGGTCTCTGATATATTATATTTTACTTTTGTTTTAGATTTTGGAGCATCATTTATTGGTTTCATAATTGTCTCCTCGCTAAAATCAATACTATAGTTTTTGAAGATTTGATCGACACTCCTATAGTATATAATAGGATAGGTGGTCATATCTTCAACTTTGTCCATATTATTATCTTCATCTGTATTATCAAGTAGTTTTATATTGGGTAGACCATTTACCATATTTACTCCAACGCTTTTGCAATAATCCTTTATATTTCGCGTTGCATTTACTTTATCGTTATAATAAATATATGCAATCATATTATCCATTAATTCGGGAATATTAATAGTTTTATTATAATCAGTATATAATAATTCTTTACCACCAAAGAATAATCTGCTTGCATCTTTGCACGCTTTATCAGATTCAGGAAATAGTTTCATTAGTGCTAATTGGACTAGATTTCTTACTCTTTTATCTTTTACTTCATGTTCTAATACAAATATTACTCTAAATTTATTATTGTTTACACTTGAAAACGTTGTATAAACAAAAGCAGGAATTATATTGTATTTATTACATCTTTCCATTAGGTTTTCAAATGAAATCCCTTCATCAATATCTAAACCGAAAATTTGTTGTGATTCAAAGTTTTCATTAAGTCTTTTACCATCCAGAAAAGTAGCTGGACACCAACTCTTACCATATGGTTGAACTACATTTAATGCGAATTCTTCAATGTCAATTTCAACAACATTTTTAGGAACTCCTAGACTAATTGTACCGATTTCATTTCTGTCTTTTGGTTTACGATTCCAACATACCGTGTCTAAAGATAATTTAATCATTTTAACAGTCATCTCGCTTTCTTTGTACTCGCCCATAGGGAAGAACTAGTAGAAACGAGATGCGAGTTATCTCTGGCAAAGATTAGCTAAATCCTTACTTTCTACTAGTTTAATTAGTGTTTTACAACACAAAAAAGACATCTTTATTTAAAATGCCTTCAATCTAGTGTAAATTAATTTTTAGTGTAAATTAATAAAATTCCCAACATTGGGATTTTGAAAAGTGTTGATATATAAGGGTTTTAGAATTGGGATAATCCTATAAAATGTGACTTTACTAGGACTTATACTAATCCATAAAAGCATCTTCAACATCTTCTGAACCATCCCTAATTACATAGATTTCAGTAGTTGAAGACGACTCATGCCCTAAAAGAGCTTGTGCTGATTTTATGTCTTTATTTTGATATAATACCATATCAGTAGCACGTTTTTCACGAAGTTGATGAGGATGGACTCTACGTCCAATAACTTTAGAAAAATCATCCTTACACCAATCATTGAATAAACCTTCTCCTGCTTGTTGATATTTACCTTGTCTTTTTGTTGCAAACACATAAGGACAATCATCTTCTCCACGAATCTCTAACCATTTATTTATAGCATCTAAAGCTTCCTGATCGAATTGCAATTTTCTAATCTTCCCAGTTTGACCTTTACCCTTACATCTTATATCATGGGTTACATAAAACTTAATTGTTTTTGTTTCTTCAACACCATCTTTATTTTTTATTTTCTTCTCTTTAACAACTGGAATATAATTAACAATCTCTTTGAGCAATTGTCTGGATTCTGCTCTACGACATCCTGCACTATATGTAAACTTTAAATAGGCTAATTTTTGCCATTGTTCACGTTGTTCTAAATTATTTAAAAGCAAATCCCACTCTTCAGCATTCATGGGTTGTTTTACATGTAAATCATTAAGAGGAGGAGCAGAAATCTTTTTAGTAATAAAATTCTTAAAAGTAGAATATTCATCTTCATAATATGTAATTATGTATCCATTTAATGAACTAATTGCTGCACGTTTTAATCTAACTCCCGAAGGTGACATACCTCTCCTGATTAAGAAGTTTTGATATTTAAGAAAATCTCTACTTTTTATTTCTAATAGTGATTTATTATCACAATGTTCATAAACCCAGAAAAAGAAAATTTGCAATGCGGATCGATATTGACGAAGAGTTTTAGGAGATAAATTAGTAGATTCTTCTAAAAATTCTTCAGTAATTTGATGATTAAATTTATTTATTTTGTTCCATTGTTCATCAGTAACAGAGGGCAATTTATCTGCTATTTCAGCCATTGGTTTAAATCACATCCTTATTTATTTTTTATTTATTGTTTATTTTAATATTCTACCAATATTTCAGTCCTTGGATTTTCCTTATCATACCCACACTTTAAAGTAAGAGTATGTAAATGTTTATAATCATCATCAACAATAAATCCTTCTGCTAATCCGTCCAAAATGAATTTAGGAGACAAATTATCCGTGTCATGTCTCGCTTTGGTTTTAAAGTAATATGTAAATGTCATAGCACAATATTCAATATTTATATTGCTATAACCATAATCTTCAATCAACCAGATTACAAAATCTTTCCACGTTTGTTTTAATCCGTTCATTTGTGGACGTTTCATAATCATCCATTTATTTATTGATGGGTGATGAGGAGACTCTATCGGTTTTTTCTTTCTTCTTGGATATAGTGAAAAATAGTATTTATTATATTTTGCTAATGTATTTTCATCTATTGTAATTAAAATTTGTGGTATATTCATTCACTCCTTAATACGATAAATGTTTTATTTCATTTTGTTTTGGTTATTAATTTAATTATAATTAGGGTAGAAATCTATGAAATCTACCCTAAAAAACTAAACTACTATGTTTGTATCTTTAACGAAGGTCTTTATGTCATGATTAAACTGTTGCCCCACTCGCATCTACCCAAACGGCAGGAGTTGTAATAATGCCATTTGCATCTACTAAAGCTATAGTCTTACACCAAATTGGCTTACTCAAAGTTGTATCAAACCACTGATAACCTACAATCGGATTTGCGGGGCGTTTTGTTGTTATACCATTTTCGTTTTTAAGTGGTCTTTTTTGCCACTCGGTAGGACTAGTGCATATAAAGGCGTAATTATCATTGTACCCTGTCGTTCCTTCAGCATAATTATAAACTTCTCTGGGTATTTCAGTCCCAAGAACAACGAATACAGCATCGACATACATAATATCTCCTGCAACCGCATTATCACTGACCCTGCCTATGTTTGGCTGTATGGTAGTTGCAACCGCACTTATAAGTTGCGTTGCTGTTACAAAATACCATTTAGCATCTCTAGGTACTGCTAACGTACTCAAAGTGTTAGTTATACCATCTTGTATACCTACTTTAAAATCTCCGACATTAGCAGACGGACACATTACCCATGCCCCACAGGTTACCACCTTACCTTTGTAATTATCAATGTTATAATTATTAATCAAAGCGTGTGAAGTTAAACTCGTAAGTCTTGTTAGTTTCAAACTAGTTTTCCCTGTTCGGCTTGTTGCACTATTTTCGATTGACAGATTAGAAGGGTTATAGGATGTAAGACCACTTAGACCCTGTGCTGTATTAAATACATGATTAGAGTTATTAGGGATATAGGATGATCTAATTTCTCCGTTTGAACCTACAACTAAATATTTATTAGTCGTATTTACGTAGTTATAATCACCTACATCAATTACATTTGCTACTGTTTTGAGTGCTTCGCTTGGTGTTACAATTTCTATATTTAGTGACTTAATATAATCTATTGTATCTTTTACGACTTGCCATTGTTCCGTCACAGTATTTGATGGATGCAACATAAATACTAGCCATTGGTTGTTAGCTAGTGCGTAATCAACTCTAGCCTTTGCATATTCAAGTGTTGAACCATCCGAGGGAAACCCGGTTTTATCGCCTACATAAGTTGTATTAGGATAGCTACCCAAACCAACTCTTGCTATGTTAAAGGTTCTCAGAATACTCTCATTTATACCATTATTGTCTATAGTGGTTATTCCACAATCAAAATATTTTCGTACTAATTTTCTTGCAAGTTCATTGTGACCACCTTGCGGATAAACAAAAGTGTTACCTTTAAACCCATTATCTACTAACCACGCTTTACTTAATGCGAGTTCGCTTTCAATTTCTGCTTCTGTTAATGTTGTTAAATTTAGATGATTATAGGTGTGCGAACAAAATTCATAACCAAAATCATTCTGCAAGGCTAATGCTGTGGGGATATTATCTTTCCACCAATTCAAGGCATAAGTTATAGGTATGGCAAAACAACCTTTAACACCCTTGTCTTTTAAAATAGGCACTAACATTGTATTATCTTCTTGTTTGCCATCGTCTGCAATTAAGCTAACCATACATTTATTTTTTTTAACGTCAGGTTGAAGGGTATTTTTAGTGTAGGACAATTGCGTTGCATTATCGGTTTTATGCGCATTAAGTTCTACTATTGCATTTTTGTCTAACCCCATTACATCAGCCCCCAAGCTCTATAGGCTACTGTAGTTGTCACTGTAACTACAGTAAATGGAGAAAATAAGAGAGATAATACTTCCCCTGCCAAAACTGTATAAGTATCGGTTCCGATTGTAAAGGTTAGAGATGATAGACCATCATTAGATATCGAAAATCCGTTCATTGGTTGCGTGAATGTATGTTCTTTGGACGCAGAACCACTAAACGGTTCCTTCGCTAAACTCCCAACAATGTTTGCATTTACATCTTGTTTTGAATCATTTACAAAAAATCCATTCATTTTATTATTTCACTCCTTTTATTAACTTTTTAAATAAAATAATTTTCCTCTTCAATTAATCTTTAAGCACTCCCATACACCAGTAATCAATGTCTGCCTCAACTATTTGGAATTTATCAATTGTCTTATGAATCATATTTCTGCCAGTATCCATTACGAATTCTCTTCCTGCTTTAAATGGAATTGGATCAGAACCATTAATTGCCACTGTACAATCTTGTTGAGGAATAAAATTTAAAGATAAAGCAACTAATGATTTATCTTGGTCTGGATCAATTTTAAATGATTGGATGAGTTCAAAATTTTCTGTAGATGTTCCTTCTTTCCCGAAATAATTTGACTTGAAATTAGATGTTGAATTTGCCATTTTTAATTCCTTCTTTCTTTTTTTATTTTTTTTATTGTATTAGTGGGTTTTTGGATTTGATTAGGATTTGGAATTAGATTTTGTTTTGATTGATTAATTGAAATTGTTTATAAAATAGAAAAAAATAAGGAGAAGAAGACAAAATTATTTTCTGTCTGTCTTCTCCTTATTTTGATAATTGGATAGTGATTTGGGTTAATGGGTGTGATTTGTTGAGTTTGTTTTTAGGTTAGGATCAATTAATTATAAGTTTGTACATTACTTATAATTGTTTGTGTAATACATCCTCTAACCTAGCTTTTAAATATTTTATATCATGCCAATTGGTGTTGTCTGCAATTCTTAGAAGTGTAATTCCGTGTCTAGGTATTAATTTGTCTTTAATCGCATCATTAGCTTGTTGAATTTTAAAATTCTTTTCTCCACCAAATTTAGCAGATGATTTTCTGTGTTGTCTACCATCTACTTCAACAATTAAATTATGCATGACAAAATATCCATCACAGAATAAATTAGAATCATTAATACTCTTTAACCAAGGAAAAGTTTTCTGTGATATATAATCTTCATTTAATATTTTAGACATATGTTTCAAGACATAATTTTCAAATATAGAAGTTCCACGCTGAGTGGGGTATCCGTAATTCTTACAAACATCTGACCAACCAATATTTAGTTTTTTACGATATGTTTTATCATCGTACTTAGATAATTTACTAAATAATCTTCTTGATGGATATTTGTTTGTTTCACTAAAACACTGATCAAATACTTTTCTAAACTCACATTCCAAATCTTCCAAGGAAATAATATCTTTATTCATTGTTGAAGTTGATTTTCCTACTTCTGACTTATGCAGTTGTTGTGATTTCTCATATTCTTTGAATTGATCTTTACTCGTGTACATTTTAACTATGCTATCGTATACTTTACCTTTTAACTTAAATCTTGATGAATAAGATTCTATTGCTATGGAAGATAGATTTTCAAATTCATGGTAGAGGGGGATATGACCAATGCTGTCTACAATATTATCAAAATTAATTTTATAATATTCATCATTATGTCTTAACTTCTCAACTCCACATTTATCTCTGATAAAATCTAACCCGATAGAGGTTAAAATATCAATTGTGATGAATTTATGGAGACGACTAAATTTCTTTAAATCTTGAGAATTTGTAGTATCATAAAAACAACTATATTCTTCTAAGATATAGTTAACTAATTTATTATATTTATTGTATTTCTTTAACCAGTCTAGCCATGAAATATTAAACGAATTGCAATATACATATGTATTATATTTAGAAATCGTATTGAATCCTTTTGTGGTTAAATATTGAGGACTATTATTTTTGGAAATTAACTCTTCGAAATAACTTTTATATTCTTCCTGTTTATCTTGTTGTTTCGGTTTAAGTGAATTTTCATAATAGTTATCACAAACGATTTTTCTTCTTATCTTTTTACAATCTGGACAAAATTTTGTAGAGCAATTTACTTCCTTCATTAATTTTCCGCATTGTTCGCAGTTTTTCGTTATATTTTTAGTGCCTATTTTTAACATCTCCTTCTCTGATAAAGGACATAGGGAAATGAGACTGTATTCAGAATTACAGTCTCATTTAATTACCATCGTTCAAGTTTGCAACCTCGCACGAGAACCATATGTAATTATTT
>Ga0209728_1000694_pt1 | contig 24558 bp, 42 predicted proteins | sample RifGroD1_FD_183997 | JGI IMG/M metagenome (GOLD analysis project Ga0209728, IMG submission 183997) | Groundwater microbial communities from Rifle, Colorado, USA - Groundwater D1 (SPAdes) (version 2) | ecosystem: Environmental > Aquatic > Deep subsurface > Groundwater | place: Rifle, Colorado... | reverse complement strand
GTGGAGTTATTAGTGGTGGTAGTATGCCTCTCGAATATGCCAATTTCGTTAATGATGCTGCTGCTAAAAACGGAATACCTCCTGCTATTCTTGCAGGGTTACTAGAGGCAGAGTCTAGCTGGAACCCTAACGCTGTAAATAAAACATCAGGAGCAACGGGATTAGGTCAATTCTTAAAGACAACAGCAGATGAACAAGGGTTAACAAATAGGTCTGATGCTAAATCAAGTATCTATGCGGCGGCCAAGTATCTAGCGATTAGGGCAAAGCAGGCGGGCTCGCTAGAGGGTGGTATCCTCGGCTACGGGGAGGGCACTAATGAATATCTGCAAAGAGTATTGGATAAGGCCAAGAACTACACCGTGAGCGAGGGAAGCAAGGTTAAGTCAGATAAAGCAACTCCCATTACAGCGCAAGATGCCAAGATAGCTCAGAATCAAGCCATTGCGATTATTAATAGCATGGATTCGCAAGGCAAGGGTGAAGCAGAAATCTTAAACTTCATTAATGCTAATGCCTCTAAGTTTGCCGATAAGGGCGCTGATATACAAAGCTTACATGACTACATCACAAAGAGAAGGTACCCTGGATATGAACCGGAATAAGGGGGTGGAATGATGGGGAGTGCATACAGTTATTTTGGGATAGATGATCCGAATGAGAAGAAAAAAACAATTACTCAGAAGGAGAGCGACCCATATTCATTCTTTGGATTAGAGAAGCCTCCTGTTCAAGCTAGTTCCCTCGCCACCACGCAACCTGAGTTCCACGAAGACACTTCCACTGACTTCTCAAAATACTTGACTACTTCACATGCTGTGAGTGTGCCTATTGCTCAACCTACTCAACCCTCAACATGGGACCAGATAAAAGCAGGGGATATTAAAGGCTTGCCTGGTCAGGTTGGGTTAGGGCTAGCTCATGGATTGTCGAGAACTGGTGCAGTTAAGCAAAATGCTGATATTGCCAATATGCTAACAAAGAATCCGTTACCTGGTATGGCTGACTTAGGGAAACAGCAATTAACAGGAATACAGGCTAGTAAGAGTTATTTAGAAGCAAATCCGGTTAATTCATTTCCTGCCATGCTCGGTGAACAGGTTCCTCAAATACCATTGTGGATGGCGGGCGAAGGTGCTGTGGGAGTCTTGGGTAAAGGATTGAGTAAATTATCCCCTGCTCTTGCTTCGACGGCTAATAAGGTCGGTTCTAAAATACCTAGCTTTATCAAGGGTGGGCTGACGGATGCCGCGACGTACTCTGGAGTAGTATCTCCCGTAGAAAATATTCAGCAGAATGGAACTTGGCAGGACCTTATTAATAGGGAAAAACAGGTTCCGACCATTGCATTAGGTGGGGCAGTAGCAAGAGGGGCATTTAAGGGGATTGGAGAAGGAATAAGTGGTGTTAAGTCATTAGTCAAGCCTCTCGGTGTCCCTGCTGAACCATACGGTCCTATGCGTCCCTCCTACAATGTCCAACGCAAAACTGGATTAGGACCACTTAAGTCGAATGATGCACTTACTCTTGAGCAAGGAGCAAAGCTATCGGCGGCTATTAAGGCAAATGGGGTAAAGGTTAATCCTCTTGAGGATGTGCAGAACGCTTATAAACCTCCTACTCTTGAAAACATAAAATCCGAAGAATTACGGAAGAGTGCGGTAAAATATGATGCAGGGGTTGATAAAACCCCAAGCGTTATTAATCCTATCCCTGATTCAGTTCGCAATACTAAGCAGGGTGAATTACAAAAACTATTTAACGACCTGCCAAACCAAGGAAAGTATTCCTTTACTACTAGCGAACAAAGGGCTATGAGTGAGCTTCAGGATGGCATACAAGCCGCGCAAAACTACATTGGACATACTGACGTATTGGCAGGGTATCCGCAAGGCACAACCATTTCTCAAGCGTATGACGATATAGCCAAGAATACGGGAGTTAATCTTCCTGAACTAATTTCAAAATGGGAAAAGGCACAATCGACAAAGAACGTAATGGCTCCACAGGAACGTAGTATGGGTAGGGCGGCAGGCATTATCCCTGATTTAGCACCTAGAAAATCATGGACGAGTATGGTTCCGCAGGAAGTTATGGATGCTCCAATTCCTACTTCAGTCAGGGGGAAACCTTTGACATGGACGAATAAGGAAGGTATACCTGTAGTAAATAAACCAGTTAAGAGTGGGGAGATTCCGAAGAGGGTTGATGTTCCTAGTAAGTTGGAGATTGCCAGAGTTGGTGATAACAAAGGAATAAATCGTAGGGGTTATAAGGAAGAGTGGGGAACTTATAATCAGTATCTTGAGCAAAATCCATACAGAAAGTCTATGGATGAATTTCATCAAAAATACCCAACTCCTGAGAGTCGGCAAGCTCATATAGCTGAGTGGGAAAAAATATTAGGACCTTCAAAACAATGGGAAATGTCACAAATATTAAACGGAAAGCCTGCCTATCTAGAAAATTCACTAACTCCTGAAATGGAAATTTTCGCAAAAGATCATAACTTACCTATTGGAAAAGTTCGAACACAGACGGGTAACATGGTGGGGCTTGTGGCAAGGGATACGGAATCCTTTAATAAGGTGGCCAAAGCTATTACTAATAATGATTATTCCCCATTAAAACAAAGGGAGCTTGGCTTAGCATTAGGCTATCAAGATGTTAGCCCTATCAGGGAGAAACTAGGTACCACTAAGGCTGATGGGGTTGTAATGGATCCGAAGTTGGTGGCTTCTAGAAAAATAGTTAACGAGAATATCTTCTGGAATAAGGTCAAGTCGGAATCCAAATGGCAAGGCGACATTCCATCTTTGCAGGAAGGTATTAAGTCGGGAAAGGTTAGCATTGATGAGCTACCACCTGAGATGGCTAAGGAAGTCAGGCTAAAAATGAACTTGCAGATGTTCGGTGCTTCAGCAGATCCTATTCTTCCTGAACCGCAAAGTAAGATAATTATCGGCAAGCAAAAGGAAAAAATAAACTTTAAAAACGCTTGGGATAAATTCTATACAGCCATTGTTAATACTCAACAACCTATTGCTAATGCTGCCAAGGTTACTGGGTCGGATATAGGAAAGTTGGCAAGCAATACGAAGAATGTTAGCGGTATTATTGACCACAACTTCTTGACAGCATTAGTTGATAAGCGGGGTAATAAAGTTGGGGAATCCTTAAAGTCAACTGTGGAAGCTATCCCCAATGGGCAGGAAGAAAAGTTCTGGACCTATATGTCACAGCGCCATAATATTGATAGGGCTGCAGAGGTTAGCCATCAAGTCCCCAAGGTGGATAAGCAAGGTTTCTTAGTCAAAAATAAGGATGGAAATCAAGTTTATGACAAGGTTATCGACAAGAAGCCTACACCAGTTCAGGCTAACTATACATCTAAGATGTCTAGGGATGCGGTAAGAATTGCAGAGAGAGATAATCCTGAGTATAAAGCTATTGGGGATGGCATTGTTAAATGGTTGGATTCCTTCATGAACACATGGGGCGTCGATACGGGTATCGTTAACAAGGAAATTTACGCGGGATTAAGAAAAACGTATAAGAGTTATTTCCCGACTCAAAGGGATTTCAGCGAACTCGAAAAGTCTATTTCTGATAACGTCTCGCAGAAGTTCGCTAATCAACGCACGCCTATTCGCAAGATGTCAGGTTCAGAACGCGACATCAAGGACCCGATTGAAAACATTATGAATTTAGTTGACCGAACAATTAGAACGGCAAAATATAATGAAGTTGGACAAAGCTTGCTGAGTTCAGTCAGGGAGGCACCTGAAAAGCTTAATCCACTTGCTGAGGTTATTCCTACGAAGGATGGAATGTTCAGTAATTTGGACAACATCATCACCGTTCTTGAAGATGGTAAACCTGTTTACCTGAAGATCAACGACAAGATGCTTCTGGACGCAATGAATGGATTACCTAAGTCGATAGGTAATATTCCGATTCTCAGTACATTGACGAATGGATTCAAAAGTCTGATAACTCAAAAGAATCCATTATTTGCCATTAGAAACATTTTCAGGGATATTCCTACATCCTACGTGTACGGGTCGGAGTCAAATCCATTTAAATTTGGTAAAGGTCTTCTTAGTGCAGGAAAAGACGTTCTAACCAATAGCCCGCGCTTACAGAAGTACAAGGCGGTAGGCGGCGGTGGCGGAAACTTCTTTTCGAATGGTGATGTTACAAAATCGGCTGCCGAATTGATGGACAAAGGAAGCATGGTTAAGAAAATTGCAATGAAACCTATTAAGGCTATCGAATCATTTAACACTCTTACGGAAACCATACCGCGTTTGGCGGAGTTTAATAGGGTTCTGGATAAGACAAACGATATTACAAAAGCTCTTTATTCGGCGAACGACGTGACTGTCAATTTCTCTAGGGGTGGAAACATCACAAAGAATGTGGATAAAATTACACCGTACGCCAACGCCGGGGTCCAAGGGCTTGACCGCTTCTTTAGGGGGTTTTCCTCTCCCAAGGTTGCACTTGCGACAATGGCTAAGGCAGGGGTTGCCATTACTGTCCCTGACGTTGCTCTCTATATGATAAATAGGGACAATCCTAATTATCAAGCGTTGGATAATCGAACCAAGGATAGCTACTTTCTGATACCGAAGGAAGGTGGAAAAACGTTTATTAAAGTCCCCAAATCAAGAGAGTTGGGCGTATTGTTTGGGTCCTTATTCGAGAGAAGTATGAGGGCAGCAGAAGGACAGAAGGAACCCCTTAAAGGCTTCAGAAATACTGTAGCTACTAATTTCAGTCCTGCCAATCCAATCGACAGCAACTTCTTCTCTCCTGCGACCTGGAACATTGCAACGAATCGCGATTTCGCTAATCGGGCAATCGTTCCACAAGGTATGCTTATGGATAAGCGTTCAAAGTATCTTCAGTACGATGATAAGACCACGCAAATTGCCAAAGAGATAGGAAAATTAAGCACCGACATTCCAGGTCTACCCAGTGGAATATCTCCAAAGCAATTGGACTATTTAGTCAAGTCGTATAGTGGGGTAATCGGTCAGTTCGGAACTCCTTTATTGGTTCCGGGCGGAAGTCCCGGCAAAGTTCTGTCAACCCAATTCTCGTCAGACCCCAAGTTCAGTAATCAAGCGACTACAGACTTTTATGATAAGTTGGATAAACTTTCTGCTGCCGCTGTGGACAAGAACATCATTGAGAAGATACCTGCTAAAAAGTTAACCAAAGAGGAAGATATTAAGAACTCTATGGTTGGCGTAAGCGCGGCGTTAAGCAGGGGAACTAAGCAGATAAACAAAATTCAGGCTAGCTCTGATCCTGACAAGGAATCCAAGATTAACACTATCAAGACTCAGATGTTACAACTGACCATGAAGGCTAATTCAGCTAAGGATGCAAAGGAAATGCAACGGGTAGAAACTTATTCCAAAAAGTTTTTCATAAAATAAAAGAGCAGGATTAATTTCCTGCTCTTTCTCGTTCGCTTGCTTACTGCACCATGATTAATGCCTGCAACTGGTCTATTGCGTCATCGTCACTTATGAATCCATACGAAGCCATGAGCGCAATACTATTAAAATGCCTGCCCTTCAGCGTTAGTGTGGAATTGTCAATCACTGGAATCATTGTAGCTTTCGCTATATCACTAAACGTAGCCTCAGACTCGAATTTAAGTTTATGAATTTGTAACTCAACCGTTAGATCGAATATCCTGCCATTAAGCGTAATTGATGGATTGTTCCTAAACGGTAGTTCTAATTCCCTGAGATTTGTAATTTGTTGCGATACGGTGGCAACGTCAGCTGAAATAGCAGGTGGTCCCTCAGCTAATACCGGCAACGCGAACACCAACGCCATCGTCATAGATAGGAGTAATGATTTGATAATTTTTCTCACTAGATCTCCTCCTTCAAATTTTTAACATATTATAACATCTTAACTTCCTCTTCGGGAAGTATTTTTTATTGGAGGTACTCACTAAATGCAAGATCACTTCGACAACTCAGCAGGACCAGAACAACGCTATCGCAATGCAATCCTAGCCGAACTACGCACCCAATCCTCCCTCCTCACCGACCTAAAAGAACAAAACTCCCTGCTAAAAGACATAATCAAACTCCTATCAACCCCAAAACCTGATCCGCCAAAAATAGTAAAGCGCACTCCATCTAAAAAGACAGTCGAGCAAAGAATAAAAAGGGGGACCCAACAATGACAATGCATTTAGGTGATGAATCCGGCAACGAGTACAATTCGAGTAATCCTGTGCCAATGAAGATGGTTAGCAGTTTGGCAAGTGCAGTAATCTTGCAAGCAGGTGCAACAAGCGCAAGTAATGGAACTTCATATAAACCAACATCTCCACAAACTCTCACCTTCGAGATAACGGGCACAAGCACATCTCGAACAATCATCTTTGAATTAGCAGGACCAAAAGGAGTTTACCAAGCTCATCCCGGATATAAGATTGGTGACACAACCTATACTGCTGCCACGCAAACAACAGGTGGTTCAACCGCTGCTCCCGAATCATGGGAAGCGGATATCCCTGCTAACTACAGCTTTAGGGCTAGGGTATCTGCTATAGCGGGGGGTAATGTTGATATATCAGGATCGGCGGTGGCGCAATAATGAGTGTAGTTGATAAGGTAGCTAGGGGTCAGATTAGTGCGGCTAAGGTAGATACTGCGTCATTATTTGACTCAAAAGCCGATAAACTCCAAGAAGATTGGATAACCCCAACGCTAATAAATGGATGGGTTGGCACAAATGGAATACCCCAATATTTCAGAGATCAGTTAGGTATTATACACTTTCGTGGAGCATTAAGTCCTACTAACAAAACATCACCAGTTGCATTTGCCTTACCTATTGGGTATAGACCTTCGGGAGATTTATATATAAACTTTTCTGGATCAGATTATTTTCAAATATCATCGGCGGGTGCAGTTAGCGCTGAAGTCTCAACCTGGGCATCATTAGCGACAATAACATTTAGAGCGGAGGGCTGATGAAGATGTTTGTAAGGTTTATTGACGAAAACGGTACGTTTCTAGAAGACGGATTTGTGGATGTATTGACTGAATTTACCATCAAGACCCCTTGCCCTGATGGGTTTTGTAATCCTAAATGGGATGGCACTAAATGGATCGAAGGCCTAACCCAGTTAGAGATATCCGCAATGAGGGAAAATATTATTAACGAGCAAACAATTGAACAAAAGATCGAATATTTAGCAGCACTGATTATGGCAACTCAGGGTAAGCTAGAGGTCAGTCAAGAGGCGTTAGACTTTTTAATAATGGGAGGTATATAAAATGGTCGCATACTTAGCAATGAGAATTGAAAACGGAAAACTGGACTACGTGGCAGTTACTACCCTGTACCCACAGTTCAAGGTTGGAATAGACGATATATTGATTACAGATGGGTATCAGGACTTGATAGTCTAGTGTTGAATAAGATGCATTATTAGACATATCCAGTAATTGTCTTTGCGTAAACTAATCTTTATGTTATTATTACCAAACCGAGTGCTTGGAGGAAGTAATTAATCCTCGACAAATGTGTTTGCCTAACGCTGCACTCGGTATTAACTAGGCAACCCATGGGCAGGGGTGTTAATCTGCACCACTAAGGCGTTAGAGAAATCTAGCGTCTTTTTCTATTGGCAAAAGCCAGAAAGAGGGTGCTAAATGTCAGAATTACAACTTGACGAACGAGTAGCAACGCTCGAAGAAAAGGTAAAAGACATCTCCAATCAAGGCAACAAAATCGACAAGCTCATGGAACTCGTATACGAAGTAAAAACATCCATCATCAACCTAAAACATGAGGGTATGAGCAAATCCGAATGTGAAGTCAAACATATTGACTATGAAGCGCGGTTCAAGGAAATACAGGCCGGACAAAAGAAAGTGTTCTGGTCTGCATTAGCTGCTGTCATTGCCTTAGTTAGTTGGCTCATTCAACAATTACTTAATTTGCAGATAAAGGTGGGTTGAGTATGCAAAGGATATATATAAGCCCTAGCTCACAAGAAGAAAACCAAGGCCTATCTCCATTTGAAACTGAAGAAGCAGAAATGAATCGAATTGCAGATATGCTTGTTCCTCTATTGGTCAAGGATGGAAGATTCACCGTCAAGCGCAACACTCCATCTATGAACGTCTATGAAATGGCCGAGGATTCCAACAACTTTAATGCTAGCATCCATATCGCAATTCACAGCAATGCGGGCGGCGGAGTAGGCACAGAAGTCTATACCTACGGCAAGAACACCAACTCTGAGAAGTTAGGCAAATCTTTATATGATCAGGTAGCCCCTCTTAGCCCAGGGGGTGACCGGGGGGTTAAGTATAATCCCGCGCTTATCGAGGTAGGAAACCTTGTGAATGCTACTTCAGTTTTGATTGAATTGGCGTTTCATGATGAACAAAAGGATGCAACATGGATCGCGTATAACCATGAGACGATCGCCAAGAGACTTTACATGGGTGTTTGCGATTATCTGGGGTATTCGTATGAGGCATTGATTATCGCGCCTGTAGCGACCCTTTCTGTTGCTTCTGCGCAAGATCACGACGTATACTTATCCGTTCGTGTTCTCGACTCAAAAGCAGATGTCCTAGTAAAGCAAATTATTGGCTTAGGCTATGCGACTATGCGGATGCCCTTAGCATAGGTAAACCTTAGACCCCCTTATAATGCAGGGTTTACTTAGGTATACAAGTAAACTTTTAGTAAACCAATAGAAAGGAATGATAAACATGCAAAGAGATAATGCGACTATGTTAGCTGTAGCTGGTGTAGTGACAATCACTGTCGGAGTTATTGCTTCATCCATATTTACGGGACAAGCGTTAGATACGGAAACTGTTAAGATGGCTATAACAGGATTGATCGGATTCGCTGCAGGTGGCTACATTGGGTCTACTACGTTAAAGCCTACGGATAAAGTGGAATAGACAGACCATTTTGCTTGTCTGCGCAATATGGTATAATATTAAATGTGTAGTGGCGAAATAGGTAACCGCTTCTCTAAGGAGATTTATCCGAGTCGAAATATGCCTCCTCTTGGCCAGGGAGATTAAAGTGCAACGACATGTAGAGTGCAAATCTCTACCTACACATAGGGGTCATTTTCATGGCCGACTAAGCCTCTCTGTAATGGAGGGGCTTTTTTATTTGTTCAAATATGGAAAATAAAGCTTGTATATACATACTGTATGTAGTATAATATGAAGTAAGGAGGTGTGAATAAATGATAGAAGATCCAGTTAAGTTTTCCCCATATCAACTAGTAACTAGTTCTTACCTAGTAAGGAATTTATCTCAACAATTGGATTCGGCAAGAAAAAATCCAATATTCATCCAAAGGGAACAAGAGGTACAATTTGTTATTTTAAACATTGACGAGTACCGGAGATTACTTAGTAGGGAGATGAAAGGGAAATGAATCCCATTTATGACCTACTCAGGGCAGATGGAAGCATAGTCATTAACAAGAATTTGATCTTCGCCATTGGGTTACACGAATCCATTATCTATGCCGAATTAGTATCAAGGTTCAACTATTTCTCAGACAGGGAAAACCTAACAGGAGACGGTTACTTCTACAATACTATCAGTGACTTACAATCAGGAACAGGCTTGGGAGAGAAGGCGCAAAGGACCGCAATTAAGAGTCTGGAATCATTAGGACTAATAGATATTGATAGAAGAGGAATGCCTCCTAAAAGACATTTTACTATTTTAGACAACGAACCTCTCCTGAAAGACTTACTAGTAAAAGGCAAGATCAAGCAAGCTGAAACCCTTGCCACAGCCCAATTACGTCTTATGGGAGGAATTAAAGGAACCAAAGTAGCAGAAACAAAAACTCTATATGGGAGAGCAAATAATACTAAGTCCAATAATCCTAAGGTAATAAAAGATATATACATCAGTTTGCCAACTGACGGATATAATTCTTTCTTTAAGATTTACGGGGAGTTCTTCTACAGAAAGTTCAAGAAGAAACATATGAAGTTATCAGAACCTAATATGACCATAGCAACTGGTGCTGTAGATGAATTAATAGAAGCAGGAGTCGATGTGGAAGAATTTACGGATGGAGTAAGGGAACATTTCAATACTCTTGCTAAAACAAATAACGGGAACATACTAGCATTTCTGAAAGCATCAAGGCGAAATTTTGATAGACAAATAAGTTATTATTGAAAGGATGAAGTAATAATTGAAAATAGGATTAGTCGATGTCGATAGCAAAATGCCTAACTTAGCCTTGATGAAACTCTCCAATTACCATAAAGGTCTGGGAGATACAGTCAAGATGTTCGACCCAATGTTTGATATTAAGTCGGATAAACCTGACAGAATCTATTCCTCAAAGGTTTTCAAGGATTCCCCTAAGTACCTATATTATCCAGATTGCGAAATAATCCAAGGTGGAAGTGGGCTTGACCTAACTACTGAACTACCTGATGAAGTAGAAAAGCTATGCCCTGACTATTCGCTATACAATACGAATATCGCTTCTGGTTTTTGTAGTCGCGGATGCAATCGTAGTTGCTCTTTCTGTATCGTTCCCATTAAGGAGGGGCGACTGCACCCAGTAGCAGATATACATCAGTTCTGGCAAGGACAAGAACACATTATGATAATGGATAATAACCTAACAGGGGATCCAGATCACTTTAATTTAATAGTTGGACAAGTGATTAAGCACAAAATAAGAACAGATTTTAGTCAAGGCTTAGATATTAGGCTAGTTGATGACGATAAGGCAAAAAGACTCTCAAGGGTTCGGTTATTCAGAAGGAGTAGGTTGACTAAAAAGGGCTATTTGAGATTCGCTTGGGACTCAATGGACTTAGAACAGATCGTTTTAGAGGGAATAAGTATTTTAACAAAGTATATAGTTCCGGACAAATTGATGTTCTATGTTTTAATAGGGTACGACACAACGGTTGATGAGGATCTATATAGAGTAGAAATGTTAAAGAGTTTAGGTGTTAATCCATTCGTTATGCCATACGATAAAAAGGATCCACATCAAGCAGATTTTGCAAGATGGGTAAACTTCAAGCCAACTTTTAAATCTGTAGCATGGCCTGATTATAAAAAGAGAACGAAGGAAGTTTCCTGAAATATCTTTTACAGTGTGTGAACCAAGGTGGAACCTAAAGGCACTGTATTAAGGCAAACATTATTAAATAAATGGGAGGTAATAAAGATATGAAGTGTCCTAATTGCGGTGACTCTAATTTGAAACAGATAACATTAGGAGTATACAAATGTAGTTCATGCGGTAAGGAAGTTAGCGAAATGTTGCTCGGAGATTACAATAGCAATAGTTGGGACTAATCCGCACTGTATAGGCAGAACAATTGAATGGGGGTAGATGAGGATGAACATCCTTCAAAGCTTTACTAACTCAAGGGAACAATGGGTAAGGAACAGATTAATAAAGATACCTTCTCTCTCCTTTAGATGGAGGCACTTGGATTTTAGAGCTTGGTACTACGTCTGGATTGATGGCAAACCTTGCGATTGGTGGGCGCATAAATATGAGTTGGATGATTTAAGGAAACGCTATGGCAAGAACATAATTCTCAGAAAGGTTCCTTGGCGAAAATCGGTCTTAAAATAGGCAAGAACAATTGAATGGGGGGTAGATGAGGATGAAGTGGACTAATCAGGAAAGGGAACCTTACTCGAAAACATTAACAGGGGTAAAGGGGCGCAAGAATGACTCGGTATTTACAATAGATGACTACACTCAAGGGTGGGGAATGGACCACTTAGGTTGGTACGCTTGTGTAACCGGATTAAAAAGTGACAAGAGACACAATTCACTATGGAATAACCTATGGTGGGTGGATATTGAGGATGCTAAAAAGTGGTGTGAGGAATACCGATGGGGAGTAAGTAATAAGAAAGGTGGAAAATAAGGATGCGTGAAATTAGGTTTAGGGGCAAAAGAGTTGATAATGGGGACTTTGTTTATGGATGTTTGTATTATTTCAACTACGAGAGTAACCCTAAAAATAAAGTAAGATGCTTTATAGCTCCCATTAATCAAGTTGCTTATGCCAATAGTGAAGTAGTCGAGGAATGGGAGGTTACACCTGAATCAGTCGGAGAATTCACGGGACTTAGGGATAAAAATGGTAAAGAAATATATGAAGATGATATTTTAGATATCACATCAGAACTCTTAACTAATTTCGGAAAAACTAGAACAGGGCAATATGACACAACATATAAGCTTGTTAAGTGGTTTGATGATGAATGGGGATGCAAGGTGTTGAGAAGTAAAAGTATTGTAGTTGGAAGTAATCAAAAAGGGTTGATCGTACCCGCTAAATGGGGAGTGGTTATTGGAAACGTCCATGACAATCCCGAGTTATTAACGATTGAGAAGCAAACCTCTACCCATGTGGGATAACACCGACCAACTAGCCATCCTCAACCGTCTCCGCAGAAATGTCATAATACATTCTGTCATTTACTACAGATTCAACCGCAATATAATCGAGAATTCGGACTATGATCAACTCTGCAATCGTTTGGCGAAGATGCAGGAAGAGTATCCCAAGTTATGCGATGTGGCTGTTTTTAGTGAGGACTTTAGGGATTATGATAGGTGCACAGGGATGCAGTTTATTGATCATGAGTGGGGAGTTAGGGCGGCAGAGAGGTTGCTTAAGAGTTATAAGGGATAAGGGGGAAACCAAATGAATTGCCAAACATGCAACGATCCAACTAAATACATCACAGGATTATGGGATGGCAAAGGCGGGGCACATGGGATATTGTGCGACTGCCGCAATTACAAATGCAAAATAAAACAAAACAGAGTTAGGGAAACTAATTATTCAGAAGAAAACAGAAATAATGTTATTATCGAAAATGCTAAAATTGGCATATCCATGGAGAGGGTAAAGATGCAAAGGAGGGAATTGCTGATTACTACTTTTAAGATGGCTAAGTTGCTCGGTATTTCTCCTTCTGATTATAGCAATTATGAGATGTGCAGAGTTGCACTGCCTGTGGAGATGGCGGATAGAATTAATGAGGTTTTTAGGGAAAACAGGGAGGAGGAATGAATCATGAGCAGAATAGAGACTGATGAAATTAATATATTTTTTACGGATGAGAGCAGTAAAACCGTGATTAGGTATAATTGGGATATAATAATCCCACAAATCGGATCAAAGATATCATTTACTCCTTATGAATTAAATGAATACGACTCCCCTGTTCCTAACGGGGTATTCCTTGTAACTGGCATTGAATACAATTATATGGCCCACGACAACCACGGGGGCATTAATAAGAAAACTAGGATATTTATAAAATGTAAGAAGATAACTTAGATTTTTGGCTGAAGAGAAGGGTAGGTAGCAAATGACTAAATATCAACACTGCAAAGGTGGCATATACACTATCATAACTTTTGCCCAACATACTGAGACAGGAGATGATCTTGTCGTATATCAGAATGATAAAGGCGAGGTATTCGCTCGACCACACGATATGTTCTTTGGAGATGTTGTAGTTGATGGAGATAGAGTGCCGAGGTTTAGGGAGGTAAAGACGATGAAAGGAAAATGGCCTGGCGAAGATAAAGAAAACTACATGAACGATCTATTGAAGAAGTGTGGGAGGAATGGATGAGAATGGAAAATTTATTACCTTGTCCCGAATGCGGAGGGCAACCAAATTTAGTTTCCTTAGAACCTGAGCATCAAAGTATGAAATATTTCTGCGGAGCCCATGCATCATGCGGAAATTGGAAAAAAACCAAGGGGTTAGCCGTAGATGATTGGAATAATCGCGTTGAAGAATATCGGCGCATGTCGATTGCTCTTGAAACACCTTTTACTCCTGAATGGATTTATGCACAAGGAATAAAATCAGCACGTGCATATTGCGAAAGATGCGATTATGAAACAGGTGCAATGCCGATGAAGGATTTAGCCTTTAAGTTGAACATGGAGGGCGGCTATATCATAAGCGATAAATGCGGAGGATATTTCAGTCAGTGTCCGAAATGCGAAAGTAGCGGGTTGTCTTATGAATCATAAATAAATAGAAATAATACCGTCTTGCTCAATGAGTTTGGCGGTATTTTTCTATGCAATATGGGCATTTTAGATTCAGAGACAAAAGAATGAGGAGGACTAAACTATGACGGAATACGGAATATGTCCTGAATGCGATAATAAGCTTGATCAAGCTAAGAATGTTAAATATAAAACGATTCTTAACAATGTCCATTGTGCAGTTATGAGGATGTGATTCTATCAAGGCAACCGGGCACATGATTTTTGGCGGTTTACTCGGTGCTGCAATCACTAACCTCGACCCCCTTTACACCATCATTGTAGTTGCAGCGAGTCCTTTACCCGATATAGATCATCCGTACTCTTTATACGGAAAATATTGTGTTTTCGCAAGATTAATGTCTCACAGAGGACATTGCCATAGCATTATAGGTTCAGCCCTTCTCGCATTGCCCTTCCTGATGTTCGATATAAACATCTTCGCACTTGTTTTTATTGCATGTATCGGACATCTTGTGGCTGATAGAATATCTTCTTCGTTTCCTGGTAAGTGGAAGTTTAAGATAAAAGTATGGTGATTACCAAATAGATTTATGGAAAACTATGGAATCTAGTGGCTGATGCACTTCAAATCTTCTCGCTTCCACTATTGCATCTATAGAAGCCCTATTTAGCGACTCATTTTCTCTTCGAACTTCTTCCTTTCGATCTTCCTTCATTCGCTCGTAGATTGGTTTCATGGCAAGGTTTAGGATTCCATAGGTTACTTTTGTGACCGTCTTTCCTGTTTTACCCATAGCTACCTCCTTAAAATCGAGTAAACATCTTTCTTGACATCTTCAATAGATGCTACAACGAAGTTTAATTCACTCTTAATGGCCGGAGCATCATCGGTCACGATAAGGATTGTGGGGAATATGGCGGTTCTATCTTTAATCACAGACCATTCTTCCTGCACCCAATCGGCATCATAAACCTTCTGATATTGCTCGGGTTTATTGAACCTCTTGCTTGGATTTCGCTCAACCTCAATAAAGATAACCCTGCGGCCCTGGCGATCCGGTTCGGTATAGATATTAGCCATAGCATCGGCGAATACCATTCCATTAAGGATTGAGTAGGACCATTTCCATTCAACCACATGCCAGGACTTTTTCTGAGTGAGTAAGGCGCAGTAAACTTCATTGATAAGCAAAACGTGGTCAAGCTGCCGAGGTTTCCTTAAGTAATAAATCGTTGGTAATTGTGGCGCGCGAATCCACTTCTTGATTCTTTCCTGCTTACAAAGTCTAGCTAAGGCATATTGGGCTATTCGCTTAGATGATTTGCGTTTGGGGAATATAACTTGTTCAATCTGTTGCCGCGTAAAGGCTGTACCTGACCGTATAAGCTTGGTAATGTGTTCATCCCTGCTCTTACCGTAGGCCACGCAGTTTGTCCCCCTGAAGCGTTGTAGTGACTCGTCCACTGTTCTCTCACTCCCTCGCTTTCTTACTCACTTCGGTATTCGTGCCCAATGGTTGGACTAAACATAATTTGGCATGTTGCGGTTGGTGTCCACTTGATTGCTCGGGTAATAAGTGCTCTATATCCATTATTTTTTTATCTTCATCCTTCTTTATAATATTTTTAGGCGACTTGGTTATCTTGTTCACAACCTCTGCTTGTGCGCTTTGTGGCTTTTGGTAGGCTGACATAATGGACTTGATTAGTTTATTGTCAATGAATGGGACTTGCACCAATACATCATCTTTGAACTTAAATAATGCGCGACCTTCGATATCCCTATCTATCATCATGGAACCTTCCCATTCGTCTTCCCCCAATAAGACGCGCGCTGACACGGGATTACATCTAAAGGCTACCACGGCACTAAAGTTATTTTTCATAGTTCCGCTAACAAGGTTTGCAGTTGGACGGTGACATGAGATTATGAAATTCACACCGGCACCCCTAGATTCACCCGTAACCTTTGTAACCTTATCCCTTACATGTTTCAGTTCCTTTCCTTCCATTTTTGTATACTCATCAAAATAAACAATGATTCTAGGTAACTTCATAGATGGATATTCCTCATTAAACGCTTCTAAGTCATCGCACTTATACTTTTTGAATAGGGCATACCGTTCACTGATGATTACGTTTAAATCATCCATCATTCCATCGACTTCTCCGGGGCTTGTAATAACCCTGTCTACCAATAGGGGATCTTCTCCTAATAATGCAGTGCCATTCCCGTGTTTTAGGTCCCCTAGCCACAACCTGCACTCATCCCTCGTGTACCGTATGTGTAAGGATGCTAGGATTAACCTACCTAATATGCTCTTTCCTCCACCCGTTGAGCCGCCAACAAGGAGATGGCTGGACGAGTTATCGGCTAAATTAACCTGCTCCAATCCTCTTCTCGACCATCCGATCGGTATCCATAAACCTACTTTCTTTGGCATAGTCTCTGCTTCGTTTGTGTAGTTGACAAGGTCTAAAAGCTTACCAGATAAAACAGTCAGGCTAAAATGAGCTTTTGGGTCATTCTCCAACCTTTTAAATAAAACCTCACTTTTTAGGCTAAACACAATATCGTTGATAGATTTGATAAGTTTCTCATATTTCAGGCCATTAGGTATGCTGTACTTAAAAACTCGATTGTGCCCTTTCCAACTTTTGCTGATGAGTTTGGGGTACTCCCTTGTTACATGGTCCTTTCCACGCTCCTTAGTTTCTACACAGACATCATTGCGCTTCCAGTTTTGCATGATTTTACTCGGGTGAGAATCTTTATTTAAGTGGATACGGTTGAAAACAAAACGTCCGACCATGACTAGAGTGTCTGAGAATAACCAGATAGGATCAGGTTTGACGGTCATTGCTTATTCCCCCTTCGCGAACCTCTTCATGGTGGAAGATATGCCTCATTGTCTGTCCATTATTCCTGCCAAATTTGAGCAAAAAAATAACCCGGATATCACTCCGAGTTAAACAACCTTTTCCACCATGGTTTATTGCGTTGTTGTTGCGTTGCTCTCATCATGTGTATTATCTCTTCATCCCTGTTCTCGGAGTCCCTAGCCCTATCCTCCGCCCTCTTATCTTGTTCTGCTAGTGTTCGCCTTATACCTTCGAGTTCTTCTTGTAATTCAAGGATGACACTGCCTCGCCTTTGGAGTTCTTCATAAATAAGGTGCAGACTATGCGCTAAATCTTCCTGTTGCATTGCTTTTGTTTTGCTGTTTTCTATTATTTCCGTTGTTGTGTTCTCAATCGGGACTCCATAGAGGCTGTCTAAGGCTTCTACTATCTCTGAGTGATCCCTTTTGTCGTTATAGCATCTTGAAATGAACTTAAGCGTATCTACGGTTTGCTGAGAGTATCTTCGGTTCCTTCCCTCTCCCGAGGATACGATGAAGTACTCTTCATAGCGATCCTTATAAAATCTAGCCAAGCTTTCTCCTATTCCGGCTAGTTTTGCACATTGTTTGAATGCGTAGGACATGTACCTATCTCCTTTCTGTGGATAACTTATCTGTGGATAACCTATTAATAGGATAATATGTAAAGTTATTTATGACGTGTTGTTTATGTATATGTAGATGTGTCCAAAATGGACAGGCGCGTATGGTCATTCTGGACAGGCGCGTGTGGCCAAAATGGACAGGCACCTTCCCCCCTGTGGATAAGTCTCGAATAGCCTATAAATGCTCACTATTTTCATCTAGATACTCACTCCATAGCTTATTTAAAACTCCATAATCAATGGTATACCACTTGGTATGATCTCCCTTATCTGCGTTAAGTTCAACGCTCACTATAACCTTTAAATACTCTAGGTCTTTCACTATTCTTCTAATTGTCCTAGCCGACCACCAAGGCGATTGCTTACGCCATTGTTCGTAGGTATTATAAACCCATCTCCTACGCTCTATAACTATCCCTGACTCCGTGTTAAGCCAATAGTGTAACTTCTGCACGAAGACGGCTTTATCAAGCCCCAGAACCTTCACTAGCCTCTCCTGAATAACAACTAAGTGACCATCGTGTATAAGTAAGTTGGATTGGAACTCGTTGGACATTTTAGGCATCTTCTCTTGCATCAAAAAATCTCCTGTCAAATTTCGATTAAAGGAAATCTAGACAAGAGTTTTTAATTGTTCTATAATGCTAGTAACAAATAAATAAATTCCTGTCTTGGCGTGGCCCTTTAGAATATCACTTTGGCGGTGGGAATTCTGAAGGGTTTTTCCATATCCTTTTCCTCCTAATTCGACAGGAGATTTCTATTATCCTGCAATAGTCTTTAGTAAAACATGCATTACTACACCAGAAAAATATATATATAACGCCACCTTTAGTAACCTTGGATAACGCAACCTTAAGCTCCCAACCCTTGGTTTTAGCGATAATTCGTAATCCTTCATATACCTCGGATCAACTACAGCCAGATCATCGTCCACTATAACATACTTGAGATACCCCCCTAAATCCTTTTCTATTACCACGCGCTTTTCTTCCTTTCTGCACAAATAAGTGTATCTTATGATTTCTCCAAATAATTGCACAATCCTCTAATATATAACAGGACTTTTGTCCTATATAATCTCTTTAATACTCACGTTAACGCACAAAAAGGTAGGCATTCGACTAATTATGATTTAATAGCCGAATACCTAATGCGAATCTTGATACTATTTCATTTTCATCTTCTTGATTGATTCTAGGAGTTCTCGGAGAAATGTGGGGTCAATCTGTTCTGCTGCTAAATCTCGGGCAAGGACGGCATACGGTAGACTCTCTCGCGTGGCAAAGAATTCCACAATGTCTTCTGGTGGCTCATAATCAGATAGCTTTATCATTTCCTCAAAACTAAGAGCGTTATCATCAAGAAAGAACCAGGTATTAGCCTTTAACGCTTGGGCAATCTTGGTCAAGGCTTTATTTGAAGGATATTTTACTCCATTCTCTATTTCGCTTAGGTAGGGCAAGGACACATTACTTATCTCCGAAAGTTTAGTTAACGAATAACCGCGTATACCTCGGATGTATCTAATTTTCTCTCCGACATTCATCTTTAGTCCCCCTTATTATATATAATATAACCAGTATATTTATTTCTTAGTAAGAATATAATATCCATTGACTAATTATCCATTAGCGAATATAATGTAATCATGGACATGCGAACAAGCCATATCCTTTAAATAGTTGTTCGCTAACAGATAATAGATAGGTGGTGATTATAAACATGCAAACATTAGTAGCCTCGGCAGCGGTAAGTAAGAATGTAAAAAAATACATGGACCAAAGAGGTTTGAAGCAATTTGAATTAGCTAAACTAGCAGGAGTATCCAATCCTCCGATCAGCGACATTATTAGGGGAAAGAAAATGCCGACGGTGAAGTTTCTGGAAAAGTTAGCAAAAGCTCTCGGATGTAGTATGGCAGATTTATTCAAGGAGGACTGAGACGTTGAACGCTACGACCAAGATGTGTTCAAAGTGTAGTAGGGAGTTACCTTTTGATATGTTCCATAAGAGCAAGAGTTCAAAAGATGGTTTATTCTTTTGCTGCAAGCAATGTTCTAAGGAATACTGCAAAAATAACAAGGAAAGAATGAGAAAGTGCAGTAAGGAACATTATGAAAAAAACAAAGAGGAAAAAAACCGGCGATCCATGGAGCGTTACAAGGAAAATAGGGCGGAGATAAGTCTGCAAAGAAAGCGGTACTACATAGAGCACAAAGAGGAATTTAGCCAACGCCACAAACGCTGGCATGAAGAAAATAAGGAAAGGTTAAAAAGCATCTACGAAAGAAACAAAAAGAATGTATGTCAACGCGTTAGGAGGTACTATGAAGAAAATAGGGATAAAAAGAAAGAGAGTGATAGAAATTATCGCGAACGTAACCCGGTTAGGAGAAGGGTAAATGAGCAAAGACGCGAGGCAATGAAACTCCAATTAGTAGCAACTCTTACGGTAGAACAATGGGAATTTATTAAGCAAGAGTTTGGTAATAGATGTTCCTATTGTGGTAAAGAGAAACCATTGGCTCAAGAACATTTTATCCCATTATCAAAAGGTGGTGGGTACACAGCAGAAAACATTATACCCGCCTGCAATAGTTGTAATTCAAGCAAGAGCGCAACCATGTTCTCGCAATGGTATCCAAGATATAAGTATTATGATAAAAACCGTGAAGTGAAAATACTTAGTCACTTAGGATACGAGAAAGGAACTCAGCAGTTATCATTATCATACTGAATTATCTAAACGGAGGAATAATGGAAAACACTAGGCCAATAAGCGAGAGTAGGTTAAAAGCTAGGATACCAACCCTAGCACATTATTTTATTCACGCTACTAGAAAACCAGTAAACCTCAACGAACCCCTTAATGCTTACCAGGCAAGAAGGGGAAGGCTGATCTTATTCCATTTAATTACTAGTTTGACACACTCCCATTTCAGCAATGTTACCAGCATTGTTAGAACGAGAGTATGCCCCAGCCGAGCAATTTGCTCTGAGTAATTCGTCCCACCACAGAACGATTAGCCATTTCCAGTGGCTAGATCAAACACTACCGTAGCCCAAGGGGTTTGTTTGCTACGCTTTGGTTTAACTGTGTTCATTCTACACTATGAGCAACAGCTTGTAAATAGGGTATTGTGACAAATTTGCAAAAACTATCCTCATTTAGAATGTTTTTCAAGGTTTTCGTCAAGGAGGGGAAAGAAACGGAAAAAGAATTAGTAAAAGAGTTCAAGCGATTGACGGGTTACAACGGCGGAGATGTGGCCGAAAAGTATGGTGTTAGTCGGCAGTTCGTACACCAAGCTCTAAATAACCACTCATTAACTTATAAAGCAAGTTCAGCTTTCTTCCTTAATTCGATGATCGGAGAAAAGATTTCAGTACTGAAGGAACAAGTTAGGGAATTGGAAGTTCTGCGAGTCAGCATTGGGGAAAGCGTAACGAACGGGGAGGGCAGCGATTGTGAGTAAATTAATGCTAAACCCTGAATTCAATCTCTATGAACGAAGTGGACAAGCCTTTTGTAGTAGCCGGCAAGTGGCTGAAGAATTCGAGAAACGACATGATAACGTTCTTCAGGATTTAAGAAACTTAGATTGTAGTAACCGGTTTAGACTCCTAAACTTTCAGGAGTCAACCTATAAAAACGAGCAAGGTAAAAAACAGCCTGAATTCCTAATGACTAAGGATGGATTCGTTTTCATGGTCATGGGGTATCGAGGCAAGAAAGCATCCCAATTTAAAGAAGTATACATTAGTCGCTTTAATGATATGGAAACCTTCATTAAGAATCTTCTCGAAGCTAAATCTGATTTTCCTGAATTTACTCAAGCGATCATGGATCAGCACGAAGAACCAAAACATTATCATTTCTCGAACGAACTCGACATGATTAATAGGATTGTTTTAGGAATGTCAACGAAACAATTCAAGGAAACTCATAATCTTGGCAAGGTTCCGTCAATTAGACCATATCTAAAACCAAATCAAGCTGAATCGATTAAGAATCTTCAGCGAATCGACATTGGACTAATTCTGGCGATCCCCGACTTTCAACAGAGGAAACAAATGCTAACTACGCAATTCAATCGAAAACTAAACCTGAGCTTACCAATAACTGCACAATCAAATTAAAAATGAAAGCGAGGAAAATTAAATGAAAAAGCAAGTTGTCTATGTAGGTCAAAACGGAGCCAAGGTGATTGTGGGAAAGGATAGCGACCCGCGCAATGTTCAATTATTCAATGCAGCTTTGAAAAAGTAGGTGATTCCAACGCAACACCAGAAAGCAGGTAATCAGGTGAGAAAGGACCAGAAAAGACGGCTGCAATATCAAGCGAAGCAACAACTAGATCAGCAAGTTACCAAGGATTCAAAAATCATTCGGAGCAAGTGGTTCGGCCGGATTGAATTATCTGAAGGACAGGTCAAAAGCTATTTATCCAAACTTATCAAATAAACGAAAAGGAAGTGCAGTATGAGAATCGACATTAACAAGGAAATCTGTCTTACATCTGATGCGGATCAAATCACAGTCAACGAAAAGCGTACCGTCCAAAAGGAAGATAGCAAGAACTTCGGTCAAGAAACTCTCGTACCATTGGCTTATCTTAAAAACCTTCCACAATGTGCTAAATTCTTAATCGACCGCAAGGTTAGGGTATCGGATGCTACTACGTTTAAGGAGTTACTTGAAGAGGTTCGCCAATTCAAGAAGGAACTTATGGAGTTGTTGGATATTTAAGGAGGGGAATATTAATGACCAGTGAGATCAATTATCCAAGAGTAATCGAGGAATTTGATGGAGGTCCAACTCATTTATACTGGGGTCCAGCATTTGGACAATGTGATGGTGCTAAACCAATTATTCTGTTTGAGTGCAAATCTCATCAAATATTCATGGAGCAAAAAGTAATACCTACTATTGAATCTATTTCATGGGAAAAGATGCCCTTATTTAATCCATGCGAGGAGTGCGACGAGTGTGAAGAGGATACTTGCCCAAAACCAATCGAAGATGTTTTCGTGAAGGGTTCGGGGATGCAGTTAGCCGAGACTCTAGAAGGATGGTTTGTCGATTTAGAAAAATGCGAACCATGGAAAATATGCGAGTGCTGTAGCGGTAAGGGGTATCTGAATAAGTAAGGAGGAACAAGCATGGTCGTCAAGCAGCCAACTCAAACCTGTATCTGCGGTAAAGAAATGAGTTTCCCATGCGGTGAAATCAAGTGCGTTTGCTCCTGCGAGAGAATATGGGAAATCAGCAGCAGTGGAGTATGGTTCACGAATCTCAATTTATCGTTTGAACCACAAATTAAAAACTTAACAATGCCGAGGGTTAGAAATAAGAGGAAGAGGAAGGCGGGGATGAAATGAGTTACAAAAATGGCGGCTGGAAAGAGAAGTACGTCATATTTAAGCCAACTAAGGTGACATGTACGGCTTGCGACTCTAGTAAAACAGATTGCGGAATGGCTTGTGACGGAGAAGTCAAGTTAATGGAAGTGGATAAAAAGGCAACTTATTTTGTTCTTCGATTGGACACCGACCCACACGCTAGGGCGGCCGCTAGGGCCTATATTCAGAGCGTAAGACACGAGAACCCTAAATTAGCGGAAGATATCTTTAGGAAAGTTCACGAATGCACTGACAAGCTTATAAAGGAGGGCAAGTCGTAATGCAAAGCAAACTCAAGGCAATCAGCAAGAAACTCTGTGAAGTAATCGGCAATCAGCTAATCAAGTTTGAATGGTTTCGCAATGAGGTAGAAGCTTACAAAAATAGGCAGGAAAAGCAAGCCACTATTGAGAGGTTGCAACGGAATAAGGATGACTGGAAGAGTCTAATGAAGTCGGGAGGTAGTTTGTGGAGCGATGATAAGGAGGATGGCAGTATGAAGGCTGTAGTGGTCGATTATGTTGGGTGGGGCATGAAAGGGCAGGAACCGTTTAATCCGGTGTTCAGCAGAGCAGATAGCATTGTGTGGGGAGAAAGGAGCAAACGCCATGACCACATTTGAAGCAGAAACACTGTCAATCCTCAACACTCTCCAAATACCTCAACATATGAAGGGGTTCAAGCTCATCACCACCTCAATGGATCTAATCAACTCTAATCCTATGTACATTCAGAAAATGATCAAGTTATATACCAAAACAGGAGAAATACACAACTGTTCACCTCGCACAGTAGAGGGTAATATCTATCATGCTCTGCAATGCGCTAAGACAGATTTCCATGTACAGAAGGATGTGCTTGGCACTAATTATGAGCTGGGAAGTGCGGAATTTTTGGCAACATTGCATCGAGTGATTGTGATTCGGTTGGCAGATAAGGAGAATGAATGTCTAAGATAATTCTGGATCTCTGTGGCGGGACCGGAAGTTGGAGTAGACCCTACTTGGAAAATGGTTATGACGTAAGACTCGTAACGCTACCCGATAATGACGCTAGATTATTCCCTTCGCAACCAAGTAAGACCCCACGTCTGCCTAGCGAGTTCAGTGACATAGCTGAATATATAGGTAATGTTTATGGGGTATTAGCGGCCCCGGTGTGTACCTACTTCTCAGGTAGTGGGGCAAAGCACCCAAGAACAGATAAGCAGATACTAGAAGCGCTTAGTTTGGTTGATGCTTGCCTGCGAATAATCAACACGGTCAAACCTACCTTTTGGGCATTAGAGAATCCAGTTGGAAAACTAAGAAAATGGATAGGACCACCCCGGATGAGTTTTCATCCTTGCGATTATGGCGACACATACACAAAGAAGACTCTATTATGGGGAAATTTCAATGAGTTAGTAAAGAATCCAGTTGAACCAACGGAGGGAAGCAAGTTGTGGTCCATGTATGGTGGCAAGTCAGCACACACGAAGGAAATGAGAAGCATAACTCCCCCTGGATTCGCTCAAGCCTTTTTCAAAGCTAACCAATAAGGAGGTATCAGCGTGAGAAAATTAAC
>Ga0209728_1000692_pt1 | contig 24604 bp, 24 predicted proteins | sample RifGroD1_FD_183997 | JGI IMG/M metagenome (GOLD analysis project Ga0209728, IMG submission 183997) | Groundwater microbial communities from Rifle, Colorado, USA - Groundwater D1 (SPAdes) (version 2) | ecosystem: Environmental > Aquatic > Deep subsurface > Groundwater | place: Rifle, Colorado... | reverse complement strand
ACTTCCGAAGGATTCCAAGTAGCTGGCAATTGTTGTGTAGTATTATCAGACATCATAACTTCAATTGTTTCAGGAAGTGAATAATCATCACCTTGATTTATAGTCTGCTCAATATCGGAAATAGATGAAATTTTAGGAATTGGAACAGTTTTTACAGTTACTCTACATTTAGCAGTTTTCTTGCTGTCAACCGTTGTTACAGTGATAATTACTCTTCCTTTTTTAATACCACTTACAGTTCCATCTGAATCTACTGTAGCAATTTTTACATTGCTAGATTTCCAAGTCACATTTTGATTTGTGGCTGTTGATGGGAAGATAGTAGGAGTTAAGGTTTCAGTTGATCCTATGTTTATGGTTGTTGTTTTCTTGTTTAGTGTTACTTTTGTTGGTTTAACTGTTTTTGTTGATGCAGTTTGTGAAATAGTATTTGAATTTGATACTTGAAGTGATGTATTTACCTCAGATGCTAATGTAGGAGATGTTAGGATAGGGGTTAATAATAGGGATAGAGATAATGTGATTGTGGAAATTGTGGTTAATAGTTTTTTGGGGAATTTTGTTTTTGGATAGGATTTTAATTTTAATTTCATATTTGTTTCCTCCTCTTACTTTATCTTACTTATCTGTATATAAGTATATAGTAAAAATGAGGAAATTGCTAGATTTTTATTGTGATTAATTGTGACATTTATTTTATTTATTGGTTTGTTGAGGATGGTGGTAAGTTGGAAGGAAGGGAGGAAGGATGAGGGATTAAGTTTTAATTTTAATCCCTTGGATTATTTATATTCCATATTTATCTTTGTTTTCTTGGGTTTTCTTTTTATCTTGTCTTAGGTAAAATTTCTTAGTTACATCTAATCCCGAATGATTCAATAATTCAGAAATATCCTCAATCGGCATCCCGGCTAATTTTAGTAGTTGGCTCCCAGAATGGCGAAAATCGTGGCAATGTAAAGTAGGTATACCAACTAGATTACCAATCCGTTTTGACCAATCAAATAAAGTTCCTGAATTTGCATTTCTTATTTCTCCCGACCACTTAGTAATAAAAACAAATCCTAAATCATTGATTTCTTTAATTTTTCTATATTCTTGCAATTCTCTAAGTTTATCCTTGACTTCTTGATTAAAATACAGAGTAACTATTTTACCTTCTTTTTCTAAAACATCATTAACTGTCCTTGCTTCAAAATCAATTTGATCCCATTTTGTATTTGATACTGCTGTAACCCTTGCCATAGTAGATAATGAAAATAATGCGTAAACTTCTAATTGAATATCACCATGTTCTTTCAATTTATCTTTCATAAAATCTACTTGCTCTTGTGTTAAAAACGTTTGAACTGCTATATCTGTATCCTTCTTAGGTCTTTCTATAAATTCCATTGGATTTTCAAGAATTATCTTCTTTCTTCTAAGAAATTTATAAAAAGCAGAAAGAGATGACATCCTACGTTTCATTCTACGTGAATTATTTCCTTCTATTTTACAAAAGTAAATAAATTCAATAATATCATCCTCTTGTAAATCAGTTATACATTGGTTCACTTGTTTATCATATATATAAATTAACCAATGTTGTATGTCGTTTTCGTAACCATCTATCGTTCCTTGAGATAATTCACGTATTGTCATATCAATTTTATATTTATTCCATAATTTCATTGTTTCTGGATTTATCTTCTTAAGTTTTTCAGCATCATAAAAATTAATACGCTTGCTTCTTTCTGCCATCAATACACTTCCTTAATTTATTTATTACTAATTAAATATTTTACTATAAGTCTCATCATTCAAGTCACTAGGGAATAATATGTAATATTCTACTCCTGACTCCTTAAATATATCTTCCTTTTTCATTAGTTTCTGTCTATATTCTTCTTTAGATTTACTATTAATTATAGGTTTATCTCTATAATATGAATTTTTATAATCTCTTAACATACCTGCAATCTCAACATAAATTAGTCTATCTTTATATTTTATTACATAATCACAATCCATCATTCCTTTATAATCGTCAATAAAAGTATTGTATCTAACACCCCTATTGTAATCCGAATTAAATTTTAGATTAATATCTCTCAAATAATTTGTAAAAACATACTCAAATTGAGAAGATGTAATTTCTCCATCATCATAATGATAGACCATGCCATTACCAGCTTTTAAAAACTTAAATCCAATACTATAAATATAATCACTAATTGACATATTCAATTGTTCATGGAATATTTTGTTGTATGTACTATAACTCATTGTAAAGTCACAATTATCAATATCATCTTTAGATATCGTTGTTCTGTGTTCTTCGTTTTGAATTTTATTACAAAGTATTATAATATCTTCTTTTAATTGTTCAAGCGGTCTAGATAATTCTTTAAGATTTTTATGAGTAATAGTAAACCCTAATTCTTCCTTCATCACATTAATACTGCCCCAATATTTTTTAATTGTTGTAATTCCAATCTCATTATCTTCTGGATTATCAAAATCATGAGAAATTAATGGTCTGTCTAATTTATTTTGCATATTTTTAATCATTAATATCACTTCTTCTTTTGACAATGTATTTGCTTTGCCTCTTGTACGTATATCATGTTCTTCACTTTCCGTTAATTCAAAACCGCACAATTTTATTAAATTAGAAAAATCATTTCCAAAATGAAAGACATATGTTTTGTATGACGATAAATTATTCTTCTTTTTAAATGTTTTAATAATACTAGATGGAATGCCATTTATTTTTATATATTCTGTTAATGACTCAATAAGTTGCAATGGAGTATATTTAAAATATACAGTATCTAAATTACAATACTTTTTTAAATCATTAATAGTTCCAAATACATTATATATAATATTTATTGTTGGAAAATCAGGGTTAATTTTAGACTCGGCATTAATATGTTTTGTCTTTGGAATACACTGAAGTTTATTTGCTAATTCTAAATAATATTTTACAATTTCTTCTTTAGGAATCATTTTCTTTTGAATAAAATTAGTAGTACCCATCTCAATTGCTTTTTGCATCGAATGTTTACCACACGCATCTTTATTTATAATATCTTTTTTATGATTATAATAATTTGCCCACGAAGTTTGAATTACATTATGGATTCCTTCTTCTGCACAGTAATCGCAAACATATTCAACTTCTTGTTTACATTTGTCTGGTAAATCACTTACATTAACTATTATTTTTGTATTACGCTCTACTTGCATTTTACCATTTGGCCTTTTTACTCTTGAAATTACATAACCTTTTTCCTCATAATGTTTGATATTTATTGAACCTAAAACTACTTCAACTTCTTTTGTTTTTAACATCTTTACAACACCGTCCTTCGTATTATTTGTCCTCCAAAAAGTAATAAGCAGGAAACCAATAGGACAATTGGCTTATCGTGTAGCTATTCACTATCCCACTTATTTGTGTAAATCAATCCATTAATAACCATTAATCAATCACACAAAGTAAGCACCTCATATTAATGAAGTGCCTGAGTTCTATAATTGATTAAATTATTTATTATTTATTTATTAACTTCTTTATTAACCTTCAATTTATCTTTATCTAACTTCTTCGCTTTCTTCCTATCTTTTTGTCCTTTTTCTATTATTGAATATTCTTGCCACCCTCCATCCAATGTGCAGTGGTTCATCCATCTATAATCAATTTCAGGATATTTATAGTGGAACATTTTCTTTTTGAGCTTTGCTATTGGATCTACCATACCACCCTTAATATCAAAAACTATTACAGGATTGTTTCCAGAATCATCTTTGGCATAAGTTAAAACATAATCGGCAACATAGTTCACAGCAAGAATATTTTTATCATTATGTTTAAATTTTGGCTGTAATTCGTATTTTACTTGTCTTTTACAATCTATAATTGTTCCGTTTTCTAATCCTACTTCTACTACTTCTTTGAAGAATTTAAGCTCTAAAAGTGAATCATAAGTTATGTTTTTATATGTACGATCTGCTTTCCCCTTGTCTGTCAAGTTAACGTGAAATTTACTGTATTTTTTCTTTGCCATTTATTTTCTTTCATCTCCAATATTCCAATATCAAAACAAAGACATCACACTAAAGCAATGTCTTTGTTATTTAGTTTATTTATTAATCTTGCTTACTTACTTAAGAAATTGACTGCTTTTTCAATATCCTTATATTTAAATTTTTCTTCTTTTAAGGACTTAATACTATAGTATTTACTATCATCTTTACCAAACGTATATTCCTTGCACTTAAAATTATTACTATTGTTATCAATTGACAGGCAAACACATGCCAACCCTGAACCTGTTTCTTCATGTGTATTGTATATTTGACAAAGTTTATTGTTTTTAGGACTATTTTTATGAAAATTAAAAACATCAAAATTATCCTTTAATTTAATACCATATTTACTTTTCATAAATGATAATATTTCTGATTCACTAAAAACATAATCCTTATCAACTTCTTCAAAATATTCAAATTCATACGCATCCTCAATAAGAACATAGGTATTATTTATAAAAAGATATTCTCCTTCCAAAAACCAATCTTTTATAATATTATCTGTGTCTAAATCAAACCATTCTCCATATTTCCTATTGTCTTTATAAAATTCATGGACGGAAGCTTCAAACTTGCTTAACAAGAAGTCACTTAAATAAACTACTCCTACTAACTTTAAATTTGGATTTAATCCTACATAATTTTGATACAATTGTTTTATCTGACTAAACCTTTTTGTCAAATCTAAAGAGTAACCGATTTTTGTTAATTTAGTATCCTCGTTATACAAGAAATAAACATAACCATACTTATTTGCTTTCAGCATTTTCGAAACAAAATGTAATTCTCTTAAAACTCCATGTGACACTGAATTAAAAACTGACACATACTGCTCTTTCATCTCTTGTCCAAAATAATCGATAATCTCTTTAACTTCTTCTTGATTAAACTCTTGCACATTTTTCATTAATTAAACATCTCCTTTAATATTTTTATTTCCTTACGATTTGGAAGCAGGAAGATAATAAGGATTTTATCTTTCGGGAGCTACCCTATCCTGCTTACTGTGTAATTTTTCAACACAATAAAATCCCATTCTAATAAATTAATAAAAGAATGAGATTCAATCTGCTGAAAATATTAAATTATCATAATTCCCAATTTCCAAAACCATTGCTATAAGCCACTTTCAGAGTTCAATAAATAACATAAAATCAGTGTTTATTTGGAGTTAGTTTTTGATGAGATAGAAATAGTAAAAAAATAAGGAAAGAAAGACAATTTGGTTTTGTCTGTCTCTCCTTATTTTGATGTTTTTAAATTATGAACTTAGCTATTGCTCATAATTTTGTTTATTTATGATGATTGTGTTTGTTTCTTGTGAATTATTGTATTTTTCTAATATTTTTTTTGCTAGAAGTTGGTGTTCTGGAGTAGGTTTAAACTGATTTCTAGACCTTCCATAAGATACTTCAAATAACCATTCAATTTCTTTATTTGGTAATATTATATCATTATTAACACAATGCTGAAAGTACATTAATTTATATGTATTAATACCTCTTGATGATCTGGTAATTCTTTTATAAATATTTATATTTAAATTACTATCCATCTTTTTAAATTCATGATATTCATTTATTGAAAGAATGTGTCCATATTTATCAATCATATAATCAAACGATTTAAACACTATATTTTCTAATTCTGTTTCACTATTAATAATAGAATCTTTAATATCATTATCATTGTATTTTTCCAATATAAGTTTTGCTAATTCTGAATATTCATCACTAACTAATTTATTTCCCCTACGAGTTGAATTTTTGCTTATATTTATAAGCCATTTTATTTCTGATTTTGGTATTACAATATTATTTTGTTGACATTTGTGAAAAAATTCTATTTTTAATTCAAATACTCCACCATATTTATCCTTCCTATTTAAAGAACTAATTATATGACTAATATCATCTATCAATATATCTGTGTCTTTTAATTTGTTTATCTCAGTTCTATTAAGTATTTTGTTATATTTACTTAACATATGTTTAAATATATTAAATATTTTTTCTTTATCCCAATATCCATTAGATTTTACAAAAGTAAGTTTACCAAATTTCTCCGCAAACTCAGAATAATTTTTAAATCTTTTTAAAATTTCTTGATAAAGAGAATGATTTTCTGTTCGTAAATATAATGCATATGGCAAATATTCATCATTATCACTATATTTTAATACCTCTACCATTAATTCTTCGTCACTTAAAGAATTGAATGATAAGAATTTTTCTTGTTTAATATATTTAAATTCCAAATTTAAATATGGTTTAAAAATATCATATAATGATTCTTGTATTTGAGAATATTTTTTATTAATAAAAACACTTGGTTCAATAGATATATAATCTACATTATTTTTCTTATATAACTTTTCTTTAATTTCTCTAACTTCCATATATACCTTGCCAAACTTCGATGTAGTGTTGTGATCCTCACAACCCCATACCTCTACATGCAATTCTTGTAATTCTCCATTTTCTTTTATAATAGAAAACATAAAATCACTTCTATAATTTTCATTTTTAAACGGTTTTCTTTCTCTTAAATAAGGAACATTATTGAATATTAAAAAATTGGCTGAAAATAATTCATAGGTACTATTATTGTAGAATTTATTATTGTCCATTAAATCGTTAGATCCATCATAATTCATTTTTCGTTTAATGCCATACATTCCACCAAAATTTTGTATATATCTATTATCAATTTTTAATTCTTGCATTATTTCTGTACTTCTAGGAAATCGTCCATATTTACTTATAAGTTTTTCAATGTCTTTTTTAAATACATCAAAATCATTATAATATCCATTTGGTTTTATATTCATTATTTCATCAAGATTGTATCCTAACTCTAATGCCAATTCATGAGGAGTTTCTTTAAAATTTACTAATGCACTATACAATGCACTACCATCTAGATGACATTCCATTTTGGATATTGTTCCATATGTTTTTATAAATTCGTCTAATGCTTTAAGTCTATTTTCTTTAAAAGTCCAATATCCCATATCTTCTTTTGTCAACACATTTGATTCTTGTTTAAATTTAAGTACATCTTTATATTTTTTATATCTACAAGAACTACAAGTATCTTTTGCAACATTTCTACGCTCTTTTAAGTAATTAACCCATTGCTTTGGAACTATAGTATATATTCCGTCATCTTGGCAATAATCGCATGTTACATTTACCGAATTTGGGGCATGTATAGACAAATCCTCTACTTTTACCATAAATTCATTACCGTAATTTGTAAAAATATATCCTAATTCAACAAATCTCTTTTTATTATTTCTGTTCCATTTTACAGTCACTTCTTTTGTTATTAACATTTTATTATCTCCTCTTCTCTGATTAAAGGATAAAATGGGAAAAGAGACTATAAATCAGAGTTATAATCTCTTTCAATTACTTCACAATTCAGTTGCAACTAAATATGAAAACCATATGTAATTATTTTATTACTTTATTCTTTAAAAAATAATTTTCTTCCATTTCTTTAGTATCTTTCTTACCATCTTCTTTAAAATTAACATCTTTCCATTGCATATTCCCACTAGGAGAAAATAGCATCTTAATATAATCTTCTTCTCCTTCAAACTCAGAAAATCCATCAGTAAAATAAAGTTTATCTTGCTTCTTGGTAATAAAATAAACTTTATCCATTTTAACACCATCTGGAGGAAAAGCTGCACAAGTATAGGATAATTTTACTTCGTTATATTTTACCACTAAACAATCCTCCTAACTTATACCTCTACATAATTCATCATATCACCCTCAGCATTTGGGAATATATCCCACTCGATAGAAAGTTTAGTCACATTATCTGAATCCATCGATAAGGATACACTACTCTTCGGCTTAACATTAGGTAATTGATATTGGACATAGGTGTCATTTTGATCAGTTCCTCTTAATGCAGCATCAGCATAAATAGTATATCCACCAGGGAAACTGACGTTATCTACAGTAAAACTATTATGAGTACCATCCAACAAATAATAAGCAACAACTTTACCTTCTGAAGCAAATGTAGTAGCATTAAAAGTTAATTCAGTATTATTTGCAATAGAATATTTATCTATGGTAGTTGCTGGAAGTCCTACGAGTTGTTCTACTCCATGAGTATGTAAATCAGCGTCTAAAATGAAAATAGACAAGCTCCCACTTTTTGGGGTGGACGCTAACACTGTCCCTGCTCCACCAGCAGCTACAGTCAAGACTTCTCTTTTTGCAACTGACATAGTTTTACTAGTAATTGCAGTACCAAATAGTAAAGCCACGACTTTTTTCTCAAATATTTCCATTTCAGTTTTGAATGTACCTTCACGATTTTTATCCCATCTAATTGCTTTTACACTTTTGTTATATGCGTATACCTGCTCGCTCGTAAAATCAATACTAGACGTTTTTGCATAATCAATAAAAAGGAATGGTTTGTTTGTACTATTTGAAATTATTTGTAGGTTCGCAGAATCTTTAATACCTTGCAACATAAATAAAACCTTCTTTCTTTTTTTAATTTATTTTTATCTTTGTATAATATAATAGACTTAATATTCTTTAGGTTGTTTATAGTCTAGTTTAATTACTTCACTCCAATGTTTTCCATCAATAATTTCATTTTTCCCACTTATTAAGAAAATGCTGAAACTATCTTTATAATTATTAATTCCCATTATCGCTTTATAGCAATTAATAATCCTCCATAAACTCCATTTTTTTATTTCTTCGACTGGTATGTAGGAGATTCCACCATATTCACAAACATTAATTACATCTTCCATTTTCAATTCATTCTTTTTAGCATTTCTCATTCTACCTGCTTGAAGTTTTTCCCAAATATCTTTTTGTCTATCATTTGCGAAAACCTTTTTCTTCTCTTTTTTAGCACGTTCTCTGCCAGAAATTTTCAAAATAATTTCTGCAAATTCATCAAAATTATCTCTGTTTAACCTACCATCAAACGATTCAAAAGATATTCCTTTCTCATCAAAATCTAGTTTAGATTTACAAAAAAAATCTAAAGATAAAAGTAAATATGACATAAATTCTTGATAATTACATACTAAATCGAAATTAGTCAACCCTTCTTTTTGTTCATCAGTTATTTCTTCGTAAATATTATCTAATGTAATATAGTAAGGGAGAAGTAATTTCTCAAATTTATCTATACCGTATTTGAATATTTCAATAAAACTTGGTTGATATATAGTGCAAATATCATAGAATTCAATTGGTTCTTGTATTTTTAAGTAAATATTATACTTATCTATATCCATATTAATCACATCATTGAAACTCGGTAGATTTATAAGCAATATAAACCCCCGAATAGCTTTCATTTACTATAAATTCATCCATATCATAAAATGGCAATTTACCTAATCCCAAATCTCTTGAAGAATTAAATACTTCATCTATGTAATTTAAAAGCATATCATATCTTAAAGACCCATAATCTGTCTTTAATAGTGAATTGTGAATTATAATATAGAAGTAAATACTGCCATTTTTATATGTCATTCCATTTGGTTTATATCCAAACTTCATTGTGATAAAACTTTTTGGAGATTCTTGAATAGTTGGAATGAAACGATAAGGAAATATTTGTGAGTAAACCAAAGATGTTACATCAAAATTATTAGGCAATGGTACATCTAAAAAATTATTTTCATTGTTAACTAAACATTTAACTATTTCTTCTCTTTCAAGTAATTTCATTAAAATAGTTGTCTTATTTATGCCTAATTCTGAGAACCTTCCCATTTTTTCTATTCACCTTCTTTAAATCTAACTATCACTTCCTAAAATAAACTCTTTACCTGAATAACCATTCCATCCTGACTAACAATTTCTTCATCCACACTTTTGCACCATAATTTTACATACCCTAAAGTATCCCCTCGCACTACACAAGTATTATTAAGTGAATTTTGTAATGTAATAGTTGCTAATGTAGTTGGTAAGTTATCAATTCCTGTTAACCAGAAAGATGATTCTTTAACTATAGATAAACCATTGTTTTTGAATACTGCTAAATATTCTTTAGTGTACGTTTTGATTATACTTGTACTTCCACTAATTACTGCAGTATAATTATGCTGTTCTTCCTCAACAACTTCAATTTCAATACTATCCTGAATCAAATTATCATTATCCAATTTGCAACTGATACTTACATTCCCTACAGACAAGAAACTTACCAATCCTGTGTTTGATACAGTAGCAATTAAATTATTGCTCGAAGAAAAAGTAAGCAAAGGAGATGTAATTATTGTTTCTCTATCTTTTACTTGAATATTTAATTGTACAGGAGTATTAAGGTCTGCTTGAATCGAATCTCCATTTAAAATAGTAAGAGAATATGATGGAAATACCTGTTCAACTTCGCTATAAACCATTTTTATCAACAATAATCCATTCACAGTAATATCATCAATATTTACTACCGTATAATTCCTCATTCCAATTTTAAACACGTAATTCATTGGAATTTGTCTAGTAATTGAAGTATTACTTATTTGTACTGCAATTTCTGAATCTAATGTTGATATTATTTTTTGTTCGTCTAGGGAGATTGAACCTTTTGAGATTATGCAAGGGATTGTGTGGAGAGTTGAGGATGAGTCGTAGAATTGGAGTGTGTTGTTTGATTCTAAAATTTTTGTACTTAAATAAGCTTGATTGCTTTCAGGTTTGGTTACAACTAAAAAAGTTCTATTATCCCATTTAACAATAGAACCTGTTTTTACAACACTATCTAATGCACAAAATAATTTTCTATCTTTATTATCACTATTGATAGGATTAATATGGCCTTGAATTACTCCTCGCTCTGTTTCTTCGTCAATTACAAATGAACAACCTTCAGCAGAGTGATACCTTTGAATATCAAATCTTTCAATCGCATCTTGTATAATTAAATTATCTTGATAATCATCACCAAATAAATCACCATCTGTCATCCATTCTTGATGTAGATTCATTTAATTACCTCATTTATCATTGAAGGTAATCTACGAGTAAAATTGGAAATAGTTAGAATTTCATGTCTTAATTCAGGGCAATCAGTGGATAACGAAACTCCAAATCGTTCTTCAATCATTTTCATAATCAAATTAATCCTTTTATATTGCCTATCACAATAATAAGACAATTCCATTTCCCCTTGTGGAGTTTTAACAATTATATTCACTTAATCACCACCTTATTAAGAATACTTATATGTATTAAATTCTTGTTGTAACTCTTTGATATCTTCCTTCAATAATCTTTTAGAATTTTGTATTCCGTCTAATTCTTGTTTTTTACTCGGAAGTGAATTGAAGTCTTTTGTTCCTATGCGTGTTTTTAAGCTTACAAGATATGATTCTTTCTTATTATAATATTCATATAACATCTGAGTAGCAATTAATTCTAATTCATCGTCATCTAAAGTATTAATAAAATTACCATCTGTATCTGAATCATTATCTAATATATAATCTAAAGAATTTTTGACATATTTTTTGCATTTAGATATCGCAGAATTTAACCATTGAAAAACTAATAATTCTTTACCAAAAAAGTCTTCATCTGATTTGGAAAAGAATAAATCATATGCTGATTGGATGGGAGTTCCCATATTTTAACCCCCTTAAATCTCTTTAAATTTCTTGCCCGAATGTGCTTCAATAAAAGTGATTTTCTCAAAACTATCAAGTTTAACTTTTTTAGCATAATTTATAATTCTTACTTTTTCATGATAAGAAACAATTTTTTCTTGAACTTCTTTTTCAAATTGTTCTTGAGATTTTATATCAAGGATTTTTTGGCATACTTCATCTGTCAAGACTTGTTGTTTTATTTTTCCATCTTCTGAATCAAAACCTACATAAATACGAAGATCAGGATTTTGAATATAGATACGAGCATGTGATCCTTTACTATCTGTTCCAACAAAAAATACATTTGAATTATTACGAAGAGAAACTATGTCACGATTTAGCATATCTAAGTAACCATTTGCTTTTATGCTTAAATCTCCACCTTGGACTAAAGAAAAATAAATATCATTATCTGCCAGATTTTGTAAGGATGAATATGAGTCCATGAGAGGGGGGGTATAAGTATGTTGTTGTACTAGGGTTTCTGTTTGTTGGGATATTTCCGTATTAAGTTGTTCCTTTGTTTCTTTCACCGCCATATTTTATTCCTCCATTTATTCCTTTATTTTTATCTTTTTATGTAATTCACCAAATGTAAATAAAGAAAGGCAATTCGTCTAAATTGCCTTTCTTTATAAGGTCTACTGATTCACAATTTTATATTTAGCTTACAGTTTATCTACAGGGAAATTAGAATCGCTAATAATACCCATCTGTGGGATATATTCAGGAATTATCACGCTGCCCACTTCAAGATCGTATCTAGTCATAGATTCACCTGTTACAACATCAAATCCTGTCGCACTTTGCAATCCACCACGATAGCCAATTTGCAAACATGCAGTTTCCCCTGCAACTAAGAAGAAAAGAAGACCTTCGGGTAAATAAGTATCATACATCGTACCATCAGAATTTAATTTTAGCAAATTATAACTGTTTGGAATTTCAGTCACAATACTATTATAAAATGTAGAAATCAAACCAGTTTTCATAATTTCTTCAATTACTGAGATAGGAAGTTGTTTGGCTAGAGTTCCTGCGGTATCTGTATTAAATCCAGTCATATCATTAATTTGAGAGACCACACTATAATCACCAAAAATTCCTACATTTCCCCATCTACGGGTAGTTTTTAACATATTTTGTACTGATGTTTTTGTAACTCCAGCAGCTTCAACAAAATTTTTAATACCAGTTGCATTCTTAACACCATTATATAATGAATTCATTACAGTATAGAAAATTTTATTTTGCATATCAGTTAAAACTTGTTCTGCAAGAGGAGCAATACTATCAGGGTTTCCTGTAGCTAACTGCCTGTAGTTAATACTTGTACCTCCAGAAATAGTTTGAGTTGTCATTTCACGATAACTCCATGTGGAGGTTGCAAATGGTACATCACCTTGACTAGCCTGAAATCCAGACATTTTACCTTGAAGTTTATATACTTTATAAAGTAATCTCTCATTAAATCCAACATTTATTACATTACCCATAAAATTAAATAACTGAAGCCTCTTAAGAAGAGGTGCTTGAATCATAAGACTTGTAATTGTGTTCAATTCAACTTTTGCTCTGCCATCACCTGCCAAAGCCTCAGTACCTAATTTCTTAATATAAGCATTCGCTTTGTTAGCCTTCTCCCCAAATCTACTTGTATCCTCACCTCTAACCATTGCACTAAAAATCTCAACAATAGGAGATTTTTCTGTATATTTATGTTCAGGTTGAATGCTATTCAATTCAACACTTGGTCTAAAATTCTCTATTCCTAAAACATTACTCATTATTATTAATCCTCCTTTTAAATATTATTTATTAGTTGTTTGTGATCTTACAATAGAAACCAGTTCCACCAAAAGTAGTTTTCTCAATAACTTTCAATACACAAGCATATCCAGTATCAGTTGCTTTCTTCCACATCATTGCATTTGCACCAGCAGGTACAGGAACTAAATATTCTCCAACAGCAACACTGCCATAAGCAGTTGTTACCAAATCACTTGATAACTCAACAGGATAACCAATTAAATCATTAAGATTAAAAGCCCTGATATAACTTCCGACAGGAATGACAAAATCTGCTTGATTCCATAATTCAGGCGTATCAATGATATTCATTGCAACATAAAGCTTATCGGCTTTTGCACCAGCATCATTTGCAGATGCTTCAGCGGCTTCTTTGTAAGTTACTGCGTCAGTTCCAGCAGTATAAGTAGGTGTGAGAGTAAGAGTAGTGTCTGCTAAACTAACATTATCCAAAAGAACAGAATTAGTTGACGCACCATTTGCAGGAGCAGTAATTGTAATTGTTGCTGTGTTAATTGCTACTGTATATCCTAATCCTAGCAAAACTGCATCACAGTTAGTTTTTATTAATGCAGCAGCTAAAGCAGCAGTGGTTTGAGTGGCAGCAACAATGGTAGTATATACATTTTGGCCACCAATGTTAAAACTAACCGCACCATTTGCAATAGTACCAGCACCAACAACTATAGCAACACTAGATTTAGAACCTCCAGAAGTATAATTGTCAGTAACTTTGAATACATAACCATTTTTTGTAGCAGCAGTTGCTTGAACGCGAGGATTATTTACTGTATTCATGATGGCTCCGAGTGTAGAAAACTTAAATAAACTCATTATTAATTCCTCCTATTTCTTATTTTATTTTTTTACTATTGTTTGTTAAATTAAAATAAATCCGAAATATCTTCTTCGGATTTTTCAGTGTTGTGGATTGCCATAAATAGATCAGTATTGTCGTTTTTTGCATTCAATTCAATATCCACGTTGGTTTTTAAAGAATTTAATTCCTTAACTCTTTTGACACACAATTCTGCTTCTTTTGCTTTAAGTCCCTCCATATCATTCTTTTCTACATATTCAGTTTTTAAAGAATTAAGTTCTACTTCACTAAACCCATTTTTCTTAATCTCTACTTCAAAATATGTATTAATTTCTGCTATTTTTGCTTGTGCTTCTGCCTCTTTTGCTTCGATGTCTTTTGCTTCCTTAAACGCCTTTAAAGAATTTAATTCTTCATTTACTAAATTAAGTTCAGTAGTTTTAGCTTCGATGTTTTTGTTTGCTTCAACAACTGTACTATTTAATTCAGCAATAGTAGAATTCAATTCATCAATTTTAGTATTAGACTCTACAATTTTAGAATCTGAATCAGTTAACTTTGCTGTTAAATCATCCAATTTTGCATTGATTTCAGCAATCTGTTTTTCATCCATTTTTTCTTTTCCTCCTTTATCTTTCTTTTTTGATAATATATCCTTAATCAACAATGAATTAACTTCTACAGAAGGTTCATCATTGGAAGGCATCCAAGCCATATCCACTTCTACAATATCTCCGATAGTGACATCGTTGTTTGTAATATTATATGTTGTTTTATAGTATTCAGATGGAGTATTATAATCGGTCATAATTATTGTTTGACTTTGTGGATAAAATTTGTACATATAATAATAGCAATATTCATTAGGTTCTTTCATTGACATTGCAGCATTAAAAGCTCTAGAAATGATAGTTGCTATATCATCATAACTTAATTCATTAATCTCAAAAGATTTAGATTTTACGATTACCTTTTCTTTTACTTGTTTACTCAATTCTTCTTTCACCTCATCTTCTATGATAATGTTTATGGTGTTTTGTTCTATTGATGTATTTATGTCTAATTGTAAGTCTTCTAATACTTTTTCATCTTCAATAACTTGATTAATCTCAATAACCTGACTTGTGTTATCGGATGGATTACACATATATAAAATAGCTAATCCAGATACATCAAAAACAGTTGGGATTCTTCCAACCTTAAGAGTGCCATCTTCATTGGTAGATCCATCGAGATATTCTATGTTTTTATTTGCACCTTTACCATTAATCTCTATTGATCCCTTTATATTTTCTCCATTTGCAAGAGATTCTTTAAGCCAATCAACAAATAGGGGATATCTCTGATTGTATAAATAACCTTCCGTAATTAATGCTTCTTTATCTATACCGTCAATATTTACTGTTCCAGTATAGGCTTCTTGAATACTCCCTACCGCAACTCCGTCAAATTCAATATTTCCTTCATCATCAACAGACATAGTTCCGTGATCTGAGGGTATTTGTAATTCTTCGTCTAACCAAGATACAACATAAGGTGCTCCTATAGTTGATGCAATATTATCTTCTATGTATTGTTTAAGCCAAGTTATGCCATTTGCATTGTAATGATTTTTGTCTGGATATATCTCACAAGCAGACATTTTAATTTTTGTTCTACCTGCCAATTCACCTTCTGGCATTTCACAAATCTCGATATATGTATTAAATTTACTCATTTTATTTTATTCTCACCTCCTTTAAATAAATAATTATTAGTTATTTTGTTGACTAAGTTAATTTCAAATAATCTGATAGAATATTTTCAATATTATCAATATCCCAATACCATATTTCTAAAAAATTATATCCGTTCTGTTCTGCGTATTCTTTTTTTCGTCTGTCATGTTCTAATTGCCTTTCAAAATCTTTGATAGATTTATGAAATCCTTTACAATACTTTTCATGTTGCAATCCTTGAAACTCAATGAGCAGATTGTACTTTACGGGTAAATAAAAATCATATGATAGATTACCATTTCGTAAACCAATTAAACCATCAAATTGTTTTTGAGGTATATAATAAATATAGTATTTATTTAATAATTTTGATATACCCTGTTCTCCTTTGGACTCTAAACATTTAGGACATCCAGTACCTAATTTTCTACTTCTATTCTTAATTTCAGCATCCCACTCATGTCCACACTCTTTACATAACCACCAAACTTTCTCACCACTAAAAGGAGTATACTCTTCTGGTCTTTTTTTATTTTTATTGTAATGCCATTCTTCACATAATTTTGGATTATTAAATAATAGATTATGATCTTTTGATGGATATATGCCTGCACAATAAGGACAATTACACTTCATACCAGTCCTTGTATAAATCTTCATTTCCCATTCATGCCCTTTATCACACAACCACCAAACTTCTTTACTGCTCCCACAAGTAACGTCAAAAGGAGTTAATTCTCCATTCCTGGTTGGATGCCACTCAGATACTAATTTTGGGTTCTTTGTTGCTAGGCAATTAGATAAACATACTTGCTGGCCAGTACAAAACCCACACTCATGACCAGATTGTATATCATTCCAAGTCATTTCAAATATTTCACCACAGTTTTCTTTTAAACATTGCCATTTTAATTTTTCACTATTATCTTTATATTCTTGACCATCAATTAATTTAAATGGTTTATTATTTAATTTGCACCATAATTTGATATTTTGAAGAGTATATATATTATACTTGGAAACTATATTGGGGATATGATTATTTTTTAAATTACCTAAACTTGGTTCGATTATATATCCTTCTTGTGTTTTAGATAATAATTTTTCTTTGCTGTTTTTATATGCATTAAACAAAGGTATTAACTTTTTATCAATAAATTCTTGTCGTGCTTCTTCTAACGTTATTTTTTTACCCACAATTCATCATTCCTTTCCATGCCATGCCTTTTCTTAAAATTAAACATAAAAAGAAGAGAGGTGAAAGGAAACCTCTCTTATTAATAATTAATCAAGTTTCGAACCTCAATTAATTTCTATCTTTTTAAAATTATATTTACTTTTTAGTTGATGGTTTTGGATTTTTATTTCCACCTAATGCTTTTGACGTTACGGTATTTTCATTTTTTGATGTATTATCAGGAGGTCTTCCATTAGGATTATCTTCACCATTATCTCCACTCATAGTAAATGAAGTTGCATTTGGTTCGAATAGATCCTTGTAATTATTTCTCTTCTCCATTTTCTTAATTGCTATATAATCATCGACATCATAACCAGCTTCTGCTATCATATGCGTATTTGTTCCTCCAGCCAAAGTATATAAATCCTTTGCTCTTGTATAGCTTTCATTCTGATTTATAATAGATGTTCTTAAATAGTTAATATTCACTGGTTTATTATTGCTATCTGAGATGTTTAATATTCGCGTATATTCACAAGCAATATTCTCAACTAATGCAAAAATTTGCGTTAATACTAAATTTACATTCACAGCCAATGTAGAGTAACTTGCTCCACCTTCACCTTGAGCATTCAAACTAGCTGAGGCAAAACCCAAAGCTGTCGATATTTTTTTAGTATTTTCATCACTTAAAGTATCTTTTAATAAAGAAGCATCTTTAGTCATTCTTTCTATTTTTGCACCTGGAGCAAGAGTAATTTTACTTACCTTTGACTTCCCATATGTGTTAGCAGTATTTGAACTTACAGCTCCTTCAAACGCTGTTACTAATGCTTGCTGTTGGTCTTTATTCAAACTGCAAGCACCAGCTTTTTCTCCAGTTGGAAGCATAAGCATATAAATACTACTTGCTAAATCATTAACTGTATTAATTTGAGAATTATAATAATCTTCTGCAAATCTAATATCAAATAAAGCAGACAAACCAAGGCAACGACCATAAGGTTCTTTTACATTTGCTTTAAATTTTAATGCAATTGTGGTTTTAGGATCAAGAATCATCCATTGTTTCGAAGCATCTTTTTGATAATTTAAATATGCTTTAATAAATTCTGGAGGAAAATTTTTAATTTCATGTAATAGTCCACCATGTTTAAATTGGTTAAAATACATTAAATTAAAGGCTACTAATTGTTGATTATTTTGTACTCCGATAAATTTACAATAATCAAGATCCAAAGGTTGTATCTGAATATTATCATCTAAACTTAAACCTTCAAGATACGGCAAAGAATCAACAAGCCCTTGTTGTGTTTGGACATTTTTATTATTTGGTTTAGTATTGCGAAATATTGCAACATACATGCCATCTATGAAACAACTCATTAAAATATCTCGCGTAGTTAATTTATGATTAATTTTCCTTAAAATCTTTCTAAAATTTATACACTTTAAATCACCTTCGGCACTATCTTCATCTGAAGTAGCAATAAAATCTAGTGTAGGTATAGATGTCATATAATCGATGCAGTTCGCGTACATTCCCGAAGAGTTATAAGCTTCTCTAGATAATTGTCTTAACTGCATATTATATCGCATAGGATATTTAATGTAAAGACGTAGTTGTTCAATACTTATCCCTGATGTTAATGCTTCTTGAAAAAAGTATGTTGAAGTTGTCATTGAATTTAATTCAACTGCATGAGAGGTTTCAAGTTGAGGTGATTCAAGTGGGGGAGAGGTATTATTATTTTCTGTCAAGTGTTAATAACCTCCTTTCTGTGATAATTATTATTGTTTGTTTATATTATGAGTAGGTGAATACAAAATCATAGTCCGAATCATTTGCCAAACTATTGTCTCTTTCTTGTAAATAAATCCAATATAGACCGTAAAGTACAGCACTAAATTTATCCTTGCGAATGCGTCTAGACACTCTCTCTGTCCTTGTTTCGTTACCTGCTTGTTTATAGCGAAGATTTAATATTTCCTCACATAATATGTCCGTTAATAAATAAGGAATTTCTAATCTAATTAATTCTTCACTTTCTTTAATTTTATGCTTGAATTTCTTTTCTAAATCTTTTATACCTTCATTTTTACCCTTAAGTAAATTGATATCTAATCTAGTAAAAACTTGCATAAAATGGTTAACCATATCACTTTCTTTTGTTTCCTTATTTTGCGATTTAAGAGCAAACACCATAGGAATAGAGTTTACTAATTTATATTTATCATACCTTTCATCGTTTACAACTGAATATGGAGGATTTCCGTCATTTAAATCCAACACTAAAGAATCCGTGACGGCAACTCCCAAACCATTATTATCAATTACTAAAATCCTTGCTTTGTAGTCTTTTACCTTTTCTTTAAGAAATTTTGCTTGTAATGTAGAGTGTTGTCCTTCCATAGAGAAAATATTTACTATTTCTTTTAGGTATGTTCCATTATTTTTTGGAGTAATTTTAAAAACCGCCAAACAAGAAAGTGCGTTCTGATCCCCTTCATTTCTGCTAACGTCATATGCTAAAACATATTCTACCTCATCGTCTCCACAATGCTCCCACTCAGCTACCCCAACAGTTCTACATTTTTGTATCTTATCATCAGAGACAAGAGAATCAGAACTTGACCCAGTCCATATACTTTGATATTCACGCATAAAGTCCATTATTGAATATGTTGGGGATTCGCGTAACTCCTCAATAAAATCAACATCCAATTGCCCATACATACAAGGTAATTCATAACTATTTCCTAAACAAAATGCAGATTTACCAGCAAGCATATCTTGATATACTTCTGACATTTTTTCATAAGCAAATTGCTGTTGTGTTCCTGCGGTTGTAATATATAATTCACATTTATGTATTTCATCTGGATCTACTTTGCCATTCATTGATGGACGGTCATTTGCCATTAAAGGGATAACTACTGCATTTAATATATCTCCATCAAACTTCTTGTCTGAAATTTCTTCTACACAACCTGAAAATCTTCTACCACCTCGCGAAGAATCACGCATCTGTACCACGTCATATTTTGAACCATTATGAAAAATTAATTTAGTATAATCTTTATTCTCGGTAAATATTTTTATTTCATTTCTTAATAATGGGTAATGATCTAAAATGTCGTTAATATTATCTGCTGTAATTTTTGCAGCTTGCTCTTTCCCGACAGCACACGTAAAAAGCTTGGTTTTACTATACATTACACATTTTAGAATAAATGCTAAATTTTGAAGATAACTCTTAGACGTTCCTCGTGTAGCAGTTAAAAATACTTTCCTATATCTCATCATTATTCTTAAATAAATTCTTTGATAATAATATAATTGTATTTTTGAATCTGGAGAAGATATAAAATCAAGAAAACGGTCAGGATACCACCTAAAGTAACTACATAATTCCCTCCATTGTTCTTTAACATTTTCAAAACTTTTAATTTGTAAATTATTTATATTGTTAGTTTCAAAATTCTGAGGATTAGAAAATGTATCACTATCTTTTATTCCTCTACTTTTTTTGCTAAAATTATTTTGCGATACCATTATGAATCATCTCCAGTAATAACACTATCAAAATTTTCATCAACTGCTATATCGTTAATATTTATTACTGTATCATTATCAATTTCATCTAATTCTAATTTTGGTGAATCACTTGGAGGTGCAGTCATCTTTTCTATTTTATTAAGTTTTAATGTAAAATTCTCAATATGCATAATTGTCTTATCTACTATATCTTGACTAATTCCCTTTATTTTTTTATAATATTCCCAGGGGGGGATAAATCCATCTTTTTCAACTTCTGAATATATCATGCTAAAACTTCGTATACCACCAGTTTTATCTGCATCAGTTTTATCCATTGCACGAAACTTAGAATCTGCCATATATTTAGAGAACAAATCACCTAATTTTTTCGCTTCATCATAATTTCCTTCTTCCAGTTCTCTATCCATTTTCAAAGATATAATTGCTAATTTTTTTAGATAAATCATATCTTGAGTAGTTTCGATGCTATTTGTTCTTTGCATGTCGTTGTAAAATTGTTCTAATTCATAATAATCATTTTGTTCATATTTATTTCCCCATTTTAATATCATTTCATTTGTTACATCAAAATGATTGCTAGTCATTATAGCTTGATTCATATTAAGTTTTACTGGATTAATACTATCTGGTTCAAATTTACTATCTTTCCAAGTGCCTTTTTTAAATTCATTGATTTTAGAATTGGCCATTGTAATATATCTACTCCAAGGGTCTTCTGGATTATTCTCTTTAGCATTTCTGTAATATGAGTAGATAAATGGAATATCTAATAATTGTAATACTTTATAAACAGTTTCTATTTTATTTGGATCAATCATTGATTTAAGACAAACCTTGCATATATTTAATTTTCCATCTACCGATAGAACAGAATTTGTATTATAGAATTGAGTTGACGCTAATTCTCTATGACAATTATCACAAATTTTTTTAACGATTGGTTTTTTTACAATATTATTGGTACTTTTTTTACGAGGCATGTTCTTCCTCCTTATGGAAGTCTTTTTTATACACCCATTTATATCCCTTGTGGGTTTTCTGTCTCCCTCTACAACATTTTGTGATTCCGCTTATATCTATTTCTAAAACATTAGATGCTTCTGATGCACCAGTCCACTCTCTAATAAAACAATCATCTTTTGATAATTGCATTATTGGAATTCTCATATTAATTTTAGATTCTTCTTTTAATGGTCTTCCACGCATATCCTTAAATCTATTTTCTAAATGTTCTTTGCTTTGTTTAACGCCTTTTGTCCATGTATTTACACCTTTTAAACTTTTACTTAATTTCTGTTTTGTTTCTTCTGTTCTTTTTAAACCTTTTCCTAGAAAACTAAGTAATTTTTTAGTTTCCTCAGAATGCTTATATCCTAATGGACTACCTGCTATCTTGTGAAGATTATAACCATAATCTCTATGATAAGAATTAAAATTATCCATCCAAAACTGTTCTCTTTCTAATAAAATGCTATTATCAGCGACCATTTCAATTGTTTCAAATTTAAAATTGTCTTCGCCATATTTATTCCAAGCTCGTTGGAGATGAATTGAATGATGGACATTTCTTTTTAAATCAGATAAATCTTAGATTTGATTGGATAATTGCTATTGTTTACTATACTTAATTGCATAATCTTTAATGCCACTAATAAAATCATTAATGTTATCCGTAACATTAGGAAATTGAATATTACCAATATGAATATTAATTGTCTTATTACTTTCTTCCGATTCCCTATTTTCTTCTTCAAAATCTCCTCTATCCGACCACCCCAATCTCTTCATTTCCAAACTCATCTGAAATAAAGCGTCAACAATACAATTCGGGCAACCTTCACTAGCCATAATCTTCTCAAATGCCTTACCAACAGACGCATTTACAATATCATCATGTCTTTGCGAGCGACAATCATCACACATACATGGATTATCACATATACAATCTGTTTCTCCACAGTCAGAGCAAACATCATCCTCTGATTCATCAATATATTCCTCATCATGATTTCCACGACCACAATGTTCGTCACACCAATCACAATTAGCACATTCAGGACTTACATTAAATTGACTGTCATTACTGTTATCTTTATCCTCAACTAACTCACAAAAAGACCAACTAGCATTTCCAACTAATGTCTTATCTACTGTTTCTCTATCCATATCAGTAAAAATATAATAATCCCCATATGAATCAAAGAAATCAGAATACTTATAATCACCATCATTTGCTCTAGCAGTTTCACAGAACATTTGAATTTCTTCATCATCGAATAGCATGGAAATATAGTATTGTTTTATATAAGGAGATAAATCATTAGTCTCATCAATAAGATCATACGTTTCTCCTAAATACTCTGAAATATAAGATGCAAGGCCATGATCAACAACCATTAAAAAATCTATAGAAGTTTCGATGTGTTTATCTAGAATATTATCAATGTCTGCGAGAGTTAATTTATTTGCCATTTTGTGTTTCCTACCTTTATTATTTTATTTTAACTATATTGTTTAGTATCCAAATGTATAATTATCCACTTATCCTACAACATTTCCTTATTCTTAGCATCACTAACATTTTTACTACACTCAATACTTGCATTAGCATTGATTTTTGTGGTTTCTATATTGTGACTTACATTCATAAAATTAAAAATATATGCTACAGAATCCTCGACAGACCATCCAGTGTTAATTAATGCAGTATACATACCACAAGCATGACTAGCGTCTTTTAATCCTTTTACAAACTCATCTTTATCAATTTTAACACTAGAATCTTCTTCTAAATTATCAGTATCTAATATAAATGGTTCACAGTAGAAAATTTGCTCTGTTGTAGATTCTGAAGATGGAGATATTTTTAATTCTTGTAATTCATTTTTAATTTCATTTGATATTTCATTTGCTCCTGATTCTAATTCTTTTTCCTTACAGTTATCGCACATATTATAATTCTCCTATTTATCTAAATTATTTTACTAATTATCTACATGATATAGTCTATACAACCTAAATCCAAACATTCAGAAGGTGTAAGTATCCAATCTTTCTTTTCTCTTTTAACTTCATCCAATTTTGATTCTGGAATTTTAGTATATTTCATAATCAACATTTTCATTAAATCCCATAATCTTCTCAATTCAGTAACTTCATCTTCTAATTCTTGTAATACTCCACCCATCCAAGTTGATGGTTGATGTGCAAGTGCATAACTATAGCGATAAGCTCTGCGTTCAGATCCAACAATTAATAGCATGAATGCCATAGATGCAGATGATGCTTGATTTGTTGTAATAATCTTATATCCCATGTCTTTTAGTTCCTCTACCTTTGAAATTATACTTAATCCTGAATTTATACTTCCTCCTGGTGAATCTATAAGTATTTCTATGCTTTCTCTTTCAGAAATAGGAATATTTGATTTATTATCTAAAGCAACAATTCTATCTAGATAATAAACTGTCTTGAAAGATATATCATTGTCTATAATCTCATTTATGAAAATGCGACGATCTCTAATTGCCGATGTTAATTTCATCTCATCTATGATTTTATCATTTGGCATTAATATTTCCATATGTAATTACCTCATATATTTTATTTTTCTATTTATTTCTGATCACAGTATTCAAAATATCTGTAATCCCCAACTCCTTATCCACAATAAAACTCTGATTCTTTTTCTCTGTCTGGATATAACCTTTATCATTAGACCATCTTGAAAAACCACTAACTGTCGGTAATCTCAGCACTTCTAAATATCCTTGCTTCTCAT